>Ga0316204_10006232_pt1 | contig 18553 bp, 15 predicted proteins | sample 6monrhotite_MG_2_FD_205661 | JGI IMG/M metagenome (GOLD analysis project Ga0316204, IMG submission 205661) | Microbial mat bacterial communities from mineral coupon in-situ incubated in ocean water Damariscotta River, Maine, United States -... | ecosystem: Environmental > Aquatic > Marine >... | reverse complement strand
TACATCTCAAAAACAAAGCATCATGTGCTTCTTTTTAAAAATTAAATATTTTTGCATTTGTAAATAACAAACCTCTCTCCTCTTGTGAATATCCATGGACATATGAATAACAATCCCCTCTCCCCTTGTGGGAGAGGGCTAGGGTGAGGGGTATATTACAACCCTTGCGAAGCAAGCCTATCTTCACCGCTTGGCACGTCTTTCAACTCAGCAGAACTCACAAAATTTTCCCAACCTACATACGGTTTAAAACGCTCACCATACTGATCCGCCAAAGCTTGTAGCCTCACTACAATTTCAGCATAACCACGATGCTTTGCATAATGTATAGGACCACCTCGAAACGGTGCAAAACCCGTTCCAAAAATCATGCCCGCATCCAATAAATCAGCATCCTCAATCACCGCCTCGTGTAAACACGCTACCGATTCATTCAACATACGTAGCATTAAACGATCAGTAATGTCTTTTGAAGCTTTACCTGTACCTTTTGCTTTTTCGGCAACGGGCTTCCCCTTTTTATACTGATAAAAACCCCGCCCGCTTTTCACACCCAAGCGACCATCCGCCACCATCGTTTTTAAACGCTCAGGCACAACACCACCAAAATGACTCGATAATTTTTCAGCAACTGATAAACACACATCCAAACCAACTTTATCAGCCAGCGTAATCGGACCCATAGGCATACCAAAATCCAACGCCGCTTTATCGATCGTACATGGTGATACACCCTCTTCTAACAAAACCATAGACTCCATCAAATACGGCATTAAAATGCGATTCACTAAAAAGCCTGGTTTACTCGCCACAGGTAATGGCAGCTTTCCGATCTTGCCAACAAAGGCCATGGCATTAGCAAGCACATCATTGGACGACTGTTCACCACGCACTACTTCAACCAATGGCATCATGGCAACGGGATTAAAAAAGTGAATACCCACAAGGCGTTCTGGTTTTTGCAGCGCTGTCGCAATTTCAGAAAGCGGAATGCTCGACGTATTTGTCGCTAAAATAGCATCTGATTTTAGTTGTGGCTCTAGAGTTCTAAATAACGTTTGCTTCACCTCTAAATTCTCGAAAATCGCTTCAATCACAACATCTGCACTGCGCACACCCAGGCCCGTAATATCTGGCTGCAAACGATCCATGGTTGCCTGCACCAAATGTGGCCGCTTTAATTTCTTTTTAAATAATTGATAAGCACGCTTGATTGCTGGAGCGATTTGTTCAGCTGTTTGATCTTGCAAAGTGACATGAAATCCGCGCAACGCGCACCAAGCAGCGATGTCACCCCCCATCGTTCCTGCACCGATAACATGCACGCGTTTTGGCGAAAAATCTGCGCCTTTTGCCAAGCCTTTCAGGCGATCTTGCAAAAAGAACACGCGAACGAGATGTCGTGCAGTTTCTGTTACCATCAGTTTCGCAATAGATTTAGCTTCAGCAATCATCGCTTTATTTTTATCATTATCGCGCACCCAGCCTTTTACAATAGCAAAAGGCGCCGGATAATGATGACGATCTACTTTTGCAGATAATTTTTTATAGAAAATTTTAGCAAGCCATGGTCGCACAAACGCAACATTACTTAAGCACTCGTACCATTTCATCACATAAGGTTTTGGTTTTTGTAAAATATAATAACGCGCCGCACGTTCTAACTGACGTTTTGGCACAGCAACATCGACCATACCCATACGTGCTGCATTTCTCGCTAACAGAGCACGACCTGGCAACATAATATTCATAGCTTTCATCGGACCAATCAATCGCGGAAGACGAACAGTACCACCCCAGCCTGGATGTATGCCTAATTTCACTTCGGGCAAACCAATTTTCGTCGATGGATGCTCATCAGCAACACGATAACGGCAAGCTAAAGCAAGCTCACAACCACCACCCAGGCAAAAACCTGAGATCATCGCCACGGTTGGAACGCTTAATGCCTCAAATTTATCAAGCACAATCTGTGCCTGACGAATCAAATCAAATGCTTCGTCTTCGGTTTTTAAATCGAGAAACTGTGAAATGTCGGCACCCGCAATAAAGCCTTTCTTTTTGCCAGAACGAATGACCACACCACTTATTTTATTTTCATCAATGCCATCGATGATTTTATCGAATTCATCAAACACTTCACGACTGAGAGAGTTAGTAGATTTACCTGCCCGATCGATGGTTAACCATAAAATGTTGTCTTTATCTGTGTCCAACTTCCAGTGTTGATATTCAGCCATCCGCTTCTCCTTTTTTTATAACCCCTCTCAGGGTTAGGGTGAGGGGTATATTAATCATTTAATTCCACTAACATCGCTCCGCCTTGCCCACCACCAATACAAATGGCAGCAACACCGCGCTTAGCATTTTGATTTTTTAAAACATGCAACAAATGCAAGACAATACGCGCACCACTGGCACCCACCGGATGACCAAGCGCAACCGCACCACCATCCACATTTAATCGTTCCTCATCAAGCGAACCAAACGCTGCATCCAGCCCTAAGTGTTCGCGACAAAACGCATCACTTTCCCATGCTCTAACACAAGCTAATACCTGCGCTGCAAAGGCCTCATTAATTTCCCAATAATCTACATCAGAAAGTGATAATTTATTACGTTGCAATAAGGGTGTTGCTGACATAACAGGACCCAAACCCATCACTTCTGGACTCAATGCCGCCCACTGAACATCCACAATGCGACCCATTGTCGGCAAGTTGTGTCGCTTCACTGCATCTTCACTCGCTAATAACAACATCGCCGCACCATCGGTTATTTGCGAACTATTGGCGGCTGTTACTTTCCCAAAACGTTTATCAAAAAAGGGTTTGAGCTTCGCTAGTTTTTCAACTGAAGAATCGCGACGCATGCCATTATCATAATCGTAAAAATGACCCATTGAATCATACACTGTCACTACTTCGGAGAACTGCTTATCGTCATAAGCTTTAGCAACGCGTTGGTGACTGCGCACTGAAAAGCCATCCATTTCTTCTCGGCTAATATTAAATTGATGCGCCAAAATTTCTGCCGTCTGCCCCATATTCAATCCGTACAACGGATCACGAAGACCGCGAATCAAAGCAATAATTGGGGACAAATAAGAAGGTCTAAAACGGGCAAAGGTCGACAGTTTTGCAGCGATATTTTTTGATGCGTTCAAGTCAGCAAGCCAAGCAGCCATTTCCGGTTTCAGAATAAGTGGTGCTCGACTCATCGCTTCAGCACCTCCGACAAGCACTAAGTCATGACGTCCTAAAATAATATCTTTGATAGCAGAGTCAATCGATTGCATGCCAGAGGCACAATTACGTTGCACCGTCCAAGCAGGCACATGCTCACCACAACCCAAACGTAAACCAATCAAACGTCCTATATTCGCTTCATCTTCACTGGGCATCACTGAGCCCACGATCACCTCACCAACCTCTTCGGGAGAAAACGACTGTCTCGATAATAAATCACGACCCGCCAGTACCGCTAAATCCGATGCAGAAAATGGACCTGGCTTACCACGCGCCTTCAAAAAAGGTGTCCTAGCACCGTCAACAATATAAATAGGTTTGTCTTTTCGCATAGTGATGTCCTTTCACATTAGGCTGATATTCAATTAGATTCAAATTTGAAAATCTACTTTGTCTATTATAATGATCATAAAGAAGTTTAGTGACTATTGTAACAACCATTATGATACCTGAATATAAAAAAGCAGTGGATATATCTCAAAAATACAATAGTACGTTCTAAGCTAATTCAAAGTTTTCAAAAAATGATATACCGCACGCAGCGCCATCACCTCCGCGCCCTTCGGACGACCTGGCCGCGCTTCATAATTCCAAGCGCTCATATCAAAATGCACCCACGGCACATCATCAGGCACAAAGCGTTTTAAAAATAAAGCCGCGGTAATCGCGCCTGCTCCACCAGCGCCTGCACTGGCGATATCCGCAACTTCACTCTTCAAATAACTTTCGTATGCTTGATGCATAGGCAATCGCCACATTAAATCTCGCTCACGTTCCGAAGCCTGCATTATCTGCGTTGCCAAGGCATCATTGTTACTCAAAAAAGCTGGGATATCTGGCCCTAAAGCAATTCTTGCTGAGCCCGTTAAGGTAGAGAAGTCGATCAAATAGTCTGGCTTTTCTGTCACAGCTTCAGCCAGTGCATCACACAAAATTAAACGCCCTTCTGCATCCGTATCTTCGACTTCGACCGAAATGCCAGCACGCGTTTGTATCACATCACCAGGACGATAGCTTCTGCTACCGACAGCATTCTCAACCGCCGGTATTAATAAACGTAATTGTAATGGTAGTTTATGCTGCATAATCATGCGCGCTAAAGCAATGGCATGCGCAGCACCGCCCATATCTTTTTTCATAATACGCATACCAACTGACGGCTTTATATCTAGACCACCACTATCAAAACACACACCCTTCCCAACTAAAGCGACTTTAGGTGCATCACGATCACCCCATCGCAGATCAATCAAACGTGGCTCATGCATGCTGGCACGTCCCACCCGATGTATGGCATGGTAATTTGCTTTTAACAAAGCATCTCCAGCAGTCATTTTAACTTTTGCGCTATAATTTTTTCCTAGCTGTTTAACTATGTCTGCCAAGGTGACCGGTGTCATATCTTCAGCTGGCGTGTTAATCCAGTCACGACACTCACAGATCGTTTCAACCCAATTTTCTATATGATCTGCACTGTCTGATGTATCTAATAATAATTTCGCTTCACATTCGGATGATTCGATATATTTCGAAAAACGATAAGCACCCAATCCCCACGCTAAGCTCGCACGAAACTGATCTTCTGGTGTTTTGAAAAAATCAGCATCAAGCTGATAAATCCCTTCAGGCAATTGATTTGCAAGCGCACCAAAAGCCCAAAAGTCATCAGGATCTTTGACACCGAATAGCACAGAGGTAAGCGCACCTGATGAACTAGGCAGCAAACAAAAACGACCTGATTTAGCGGCAAAACCAGACGATGCAACCCAAGTCTTCGTTTTTTCATTCTGCGAAGACAGCCAGTCTGAAAACTGCGATTCAATAATAGGGAAAATGGTAATAACTGATTGCTCAGCTGATTTTGTAAAACAAGTTAACATAATTGAAAGTCCTTTTTATTATCTAGTAGGAACTGGAAAGGAGAACAAGCTTACACGAGACAAATGATTATCGAAACATCCGAAAACCAACTGATTGATCCTCTCAAAAAATAAAGGGGCATTGCATCAACACCCCCTTTATCTAGCATCACAATTTCCTATCGAATAAACATATAACTAACCCGTACGAGGACGCGCAATTTCCCGTTGCTCTTCAGCTTCCGGTGGATGCTCTGCGGATCTTCGTTGTCCCACCTTAGGCACAGGCATTAAACCAGCTTGCCTTGCAGCACCTGCATCCTGTGCTCCAGCACCAGCTGACACAGTGAGACGCCCTACGCGACGTGAACGTGGACTTCGAGGCGCTATGGGTGCCTTTGGAACGGGGGCAGGAGTGGCTGCAGCACTGGCATCACCAGCGGGAGCTGCAGCTGCCCGCAAATCAGCTGCCGTCATTTGAGCGTAATAAGGTTCATCCGAATAAGGCGAATAAATTGCACCTGTGCCGTCTTCATCTGAGCTTGCAGCTGCCGCTGCGGCACCCGCAGCTCCGGCGGCAGCACCTGGATTTGTATACCTGATGGTGTCTTCAAACTGGAACCTGACCAATAAATCTCTATCCCTTACGATAGCTGTTCCTTGAAGATGTTGATCTTCGGGCTTTTCAGAGTGAAGAAGGCTAACCTCAGTTAAGGCATTATGAGTTTCCAAAACGGCTTTTGTCACACCAAACCGATAAACATCATCCGTCAAATCTGTTGTGAAATGCGTTAATGAGTTATTTGCTCTAACCATTTCAGCAAGCTGTTGACTTGATTCCAAACGCTCTGGCACATTCACAACAAGCCTTCTTAAGTGTGCTGCTTGGCCGACCGCATTAGCAAGTATTCTTGTATTTACAGGCGATAATGGAGGAGAGCTAGTAGAAATCCCTCTAAAATCTAAATCAATAAAATGCCTCTCACCTAACAAACCATTTATAAACGCAGTAAACGCAGCATTATTTCTAGGAAACTTCACCTGACATAAAGTCAGTCTGGTAATCGGTTGATGACGGATGCCACGTTCATCCACAAAGCCATTACGCACACCATTTACGATCTCAACCAAGTTAGCTGGCGTCAAGGCCGCAGAAGATAGGCTAGCAGTGATATGCAGATGCCCTTTTCGAAGTTCAGCATCATCACACTTTACTTTTAGGTCCATAATAAATCCTTTTTTTGATAAAAAACCTGCTAATTCTAACACGGTTAGCCTAAACAAATGATCAGGGAATTCCATAATAATTACAGCATCTAGGCTAGATGTTTCCCCTATTATTAGCCATAATGCCCGCCATGAAAAAACTCTACATAAAAACCTATGGCTGCCAGATGAATGAGTACGACTCGGACAAAATGGCAGATGTGCTGCGCGCCTCACACGGCATGGAAATAACTCAAAATCCTGAAAATGCGGATGTGATCCTCCTGAACACCTGCTCAGTCCGTGAAAAAGCCGAAGAAAAAGTCTTTTCCGAAATCGGCCGATTGCGCCCCATTAAAGAAGCACGTCCCGATCTTGTGATCGGCGTCGGTGGTTGCGTTGCCAGCCAAGAAGGCGAACAAATTACAAAGCGTTGTAAGGAAGTCGACGTGGTCTTTGGTCCGCAAACATTACACCGCTTACCTGAACTCATTACCCAGGCACAAAAAAGCAAAAAACCCGCTATTGATATCAGTTTTCCAGAAATTGAAAAATTCGACAAACTGCCAGAACCAAAGGCCGATGGTGCAACCGCTTTTGTATCCATTATGGAAGGCTGCAGCAAATACTGCAGCTTCTGCATCGTACCCTACACCCGTGGTGAAGAAATCAGTCGCCCCTTTGATGATGTATTAGCTGAAACCGCGACACTTGCAACACAAGGTGTTAAAGAGATTAATTTACTCGGACAAAACGTCAACGACTATCGAGGCCTAATGCACGACGGCAATATCGCTGATCTGGCATTACTCATTCACTATGTTGCTGTGATTGATGGCATTGAGCGTATTCGCTTTACCACATCTCACCCGAATGCATTTTCGGATAACCTTATCGATGCATTTGCAGAAGAACCGAAACTCCCCAACCATTTACACTTACCCGTACAAAGTGGCTCCGATCGTATTCTGACCGCTATGAAACGCAACTACACCGCACTGGAATATAAATCCAAAATTCGAAAACTCAGAAAAGTGCGTCCTGATATCAGCATTTCCTCAGATTTTATCATTGGCTTTCCCGGTGAAACCGATGCCGACTTTGAAGCGACGATGAATTTGGTTCAGGACATTGGCTTTGATCACTCATTTAGTTTTATTTACAGCCCGCGCCCCGGCACGCCTGCAGCTAACTTACCGGACGATGTACCAATGGAAGTAAAAAAACAGCGGCTGAATATTTTGCAAACGCGCATCAAGCAAAAAGCAGCCGAAATCAGCCAAAACATGGTAGGTACGCAACAACGCATCCTCGTCACAGGCATCTCGAAAAAGAATTCAAAAGAGCTCGCAGGTCGCACTGAAAATAGCCGAGTTGTTAATTTCGAAGGGCCTCAAAATTTGATTGGTACTATGATTACTGTCAAAATCACGGAAGCAAAGCCCAACTCCCTACGTGGAGACATCGTTTAAGGAAAAACAATTGACCAGCAAAGAATCCACAAAACATATCACCCTCACCCCACAAAACAACGAACGCCTTGCCAAGCTCTGCGGCCAATTCGATGAAAACCTCCACATAATCGAACGTCACTTAGGTGTAGAAATTAATAACCGCGGCAATGAATTTGAAATCATCGGCATTCCTATGTCCGTCGACAAAGCTGGGCAAATCTTACAACAACTTTACGAAGATACACTTTCAAACGAGCAGATCACTAAAAACGACATCCAACTCCTTTTAAAATCCATGGATGCCAACTACCAACACTCAGAAGCCAAAACAAAAAAGAAACTCGCCGAAGCTACCTTGCACTTAAAAGAATCTACCATTCGCCCCCGCACACGCAATCAACAGCATTACCTTAAGACCATGCAAGAATTTGATATTAACTTTGGCATTGGCCCTTCAGGAACAGGGAAAACATTCCTCGCTGTCGCCTGTGCGATTTCCGCATTAGAAAAAGAACAAGTCAGTCGCATCGTCTTGGTACGCCCTGCTGTCGAAGCGGGCGAAAGCCTTGGATTTTTACCCGGAGATTTAGCGCAAAAAGTCGATCCCTACTTACGTCCATTGTATGACGCGCTTTATGAAATGCTCGGCGTCACAACCATCACACGTCTTATAGACAAAGGCATTATTGAAATCGCCCCACTCGCCTACATGCGTGGTCGCACTTTAAATGACGCCTTTATTATTTTAGACGAAGGTCAAAACACAACATCCGATCAAATGCGTATGTTTTTAACGCGCATCGGCTTTGGCTCAAAAGCAGTTATTACAGGCGATATCACACAAGTCGACCTTCCCAAAAGCACACATTCAGGATTGCGTACCGCCATTCCTTTGTTGCGGAATATCGATGCCATTCAATTTACTTTTTTCACCGCTGAAGATGTCGTGCGTCATCCTTTGGTACAGCGCATCATCGAGGCCTACGAAAAAAATGAAAATTAACACTATCATACAAAACCAAAAGCAATTTCCTAATGCACCCAAAGAAAAACAATTTCAAACCTGGGTCGATGCTGTATTTGAGCATATCGATAATCACATTCCAACGCACGTTAATGAACTCTGTATTCGCATCGTTGACTCAAAAGAAAGTGCAGAACTGAATGAAACGTTTCGTAAAAAATCCGGCCCCACTAATGTACTTGCCTTTCCGAATGAACAGATACCTGAAAGTCCCGACGAGTCAATGGGCGACATTGCTATTTGCGCAGATCTCGTTGATAGTGAAGCTATTGATAGGGAAGTTACGGCACAAGATCACTGGGCGCATTTGACCATACATGCAACTTTACACTTACTCGGCTATGATCATATGGAAGAGCAAGATACTATAATTATGGAAGATCTAGAAATCAAAATCTTGCGAGACCTAGACATCGGTAATCCTTATAAAAGTGATACAGAATAAATGAACGATGATAGCCACCCTTCTTGGTTTGAACGCTTAAGCCATGCACTACTAAGAGAACCCCAAGATCGCAAACAGCTGATCGATTTATTGCATGATGCCAAAGATCGACAACTACTCGATGCTGATGCACTGAATATGATTGAAGGCGTACTACAAGTCTCTGAATCCCACGTTCGTGACGTTATGGTCCCGCGCCCCCAAATGGTAGTTATCGAAGAAGATATGTCGCCCAAAGAAGCTATACCACTCGTTGTAAAATCTGCGCACTCACGTTTTCCCGTGCTCGGTGAAAGCCGTGATAATGTTGTTGGCATTTTACTTGCTAAAGATCTATTAAAACTCTCGGCAGGACAGGAAAAAAAGTCAACAAAAATTCGTGACTTATTACGTCCCGCCACTTTTATTCCTGAAAGCAAACGTCTTGATGTTTTACTCAAAGAATTCCGACTTAACCGTAATCACATGGCCATCGTAGTTGATGAATATGGTGGTGTTGCAGGTTTAGTAACCATTGAAGATGTACTCGAAGAAATCGTCGGTGAAATTTCTGATGAATATGATACGGCAGAACAAGAATCTTTTATCAAACAAGTAGGAAATAACGAATACGCCGTGAAAGCACTCACACCGATAGAAGAGTTTAATGAATACTTCAATACAGAGTACGAGCACGAAGACTTTGATACGGTAGGCGGTTTGATTTTACAAAAGTTTAGTCACCTGCCAAAGGCTGGCGAAAAAATAGAATTTGATGATTTTAAAGTGACAGTGATTCAAGCGGAATCCCGAGGCATTAAGTTATTGCGCGTCACGCGCTTGATGGATCCTATGGTCAAGCCATAGGATGACAATGAAACTCATAAAATGACACAGCTTGTCATCCCACGGCCCCGACCATGAGCTCCAGAAAATCGACGTCGTCCCGTGGCTTGACCACGGGATCCAGGAAAATTAAAAAAAGGAAAAAAAATGTACCCCCTACTTTTCTCCCTACTTTCTGGCGCAGCACTCCCATTCGCCTTCGCACCCTACAACGCCTACTCACTCGCCTTCCTATCTCCCGCCATCCTATTATTTATCTGGCTACGCGCAAAACCCGCACAAGCAGCACTACAAGGTTTATTTTTCGGCTTCGGTTTTTTCGGTGTCGGCACATCATGGATCTATATCAGTATTCATCATTTCGGTAACGCACCCATCCCACTTGCTATTTTTATCACTGCACTATTCGTAGGATTTTTATCGCTCTACCTTGCATTACACGGTTATTTATTCCGCTGTCTATTTCAAAACAAACCGCTAGCCGTACAATGCTTATGCCTCTTCCCTGCAAGCTGGGTTTTATTCGAAGCATTGCGCGGCTGGCTGTTTACCGGCTTCCCTTGGTTGTTTCTCGGTTACTCACAAATCACAACACCTTTACATGCACTCGCGCCACTTTTTGGCGTTTACGGCGTTTCACTAGCAGTCACGTTGATCAGCGGTGCTGTCGTCCTTCTTGCAACTCCCAAGAAAAGCCTTCTTCTAAAAGGCATCAGCGTACTCATTATTATCGTTATCGTTTCCTCGGGTTGGATTTTATCCGATCGCACTTGGACACAAGTAGCAGGCAAACCCATCAAAGTCAGCCTGGTCCAAGGCAATATTCCACAAATACTAAAATGGCACCCCGAACAGTTGGTGAATATTTTAAATATCTATCGGAAATTGACTGAAAAAAACTGGCAAAGCAAACTCATCATCTGGCCTGAAGCCGCTATCCCTACCTACCCAAAAAATGCAAAAAATTATTTTCAAACCATGAATCAATTAGCAAAACAAAAAAAAGATTATTTAATTATTGGTTCTCCCATTTACGATCAGAAAACACAAAAATTTTATAACGGATTAAATTTAATCGGCGCAGGAAAAGGTCAATACCTCAAACGCCATCTCGTTCCCTTTGGCGAATACACCCCATTAAAATCTACGCTCGGGAAACTGATGAAACAACTTAACATCCCCATGTCAGATTTTTCGTCGGGCCCAAAAAAACAAGCAGCCCTTAGCATCAATGGATATAACATCGCTGCTTTTATCTGCTACGAAATCGCTTATTCACGCGAGGTATTACAACATGTTAAAGACACACAAATCATCATTAACATTAGCGACGACAGTTGGTTCGGACGTTCTAAGGCCCTTTACCAACAAGCTCAAATGGCACAGATGCGTGCACTAGAAACCGGTAGACCTATATTGTTAAGCACAAATACTGGCATTACAGGCTTCATCAATCCACTGGGTCGTTTTACTAAGCTAGCGCCAATCGATAAACGATTAGTATTAAACAGCAAAGTCACCCCCATGAAAGACGAAACACCCTTAATGCGCTGGCAATATTACCCTGTTATCGGATTAATAATTTTATTGCTGCTGATAGGCATAGCCTGGCGTAAAGAGCCATCTCACTCCAACTAACCTGCATAGCTGAGCATCCTACGCTCTTACTGACGTGCACTCGTGATGCAACCTCCGAAGCAGCACATACTCTCAGAGGAGGCGCGCACATCAGTAAGTGAGTAAACATTCCATGATGAACTAAAACTATATTTACCCACCCTTAGGCGGCATTAATTTCGGCGATGGGGTTGTTGGCTTGGGCGGTGGTGGTGTTTCAGTTGGTTTTAACGTAGGTAAGTTTTGCGCTTGATCTTGAGATTGCATTTCTCGCAACATCGGCGTAACTGCAGGAATAGTTGCATTTAGAAAAACACGTCCCGGTGAAGCCAGCACCATACCATCACGCAATGATTGCTCCTTTCCGGATAGAGGGCTCGCAAATGCAGATGCACCTGCTTCTCGAGATTCTGCATAATCAGAAAAATATTGTCCGTTCATTAAGTCATAACCACCCTTCTTAGCAATTCCCATGAGATTACCAAACTGCGCATACACAACGGACAAAGTAACTGATTCGTTATAGACCTCAAGGAACTCTCTAAAAATTTTCGGACGCTCAAGAAACACACCTTGATCAGTAACATGCACACCGGCATCAGCTGTATTCACTTTTATTATTTTCTTATTCAGTCCATCGACCAGCCAACGGTAAAAAGCATGGCCGTGTTCAGTCGCATGAGACTCTACTTGCTTAACAGGCACCTGCACTAAGGAACTTTCCAAAGCATGCAAATCCTCAGGCTTTGAATACGCAAGCGTGTGCGCCAACACACCACCGCCACCTTGCTCACCACTGATAGCATCAAACCAATCAGCAAGCACATGTAGATCCGAAGCAATCCATTCATAAGCTTGCTCTGGCATCAACTGACGCGCTAGCAAGTGACACAGCGTAATATCCAATCGCTGAAAAACCGCAGGCAATGGTAGCAGACGATAATATTCTGCGCGCCCTAGCATGCTGCCGCTCAGTGGATGCCAATTTTCAATAAAGTCACCTTCTTTATCTGTCAAAATTATCTGCTGGTTCATCACAACATGGCTGACATCACGGAAAAGTCCTGCAGAAAAAACCGCATAAGTTTTCAAGGGATCAAGTTGATCTTTGTGTTCGAGTTGATAGGTCTGCATAGCGATCATCGCACGGGCAATGCCTTCATTCATCATGCCAGAAAGCGGCCCCGTAAATTCGGTAGGAAGGATTTGAACAAATCCGACAAACGCGTTCACCAAAGGCATATAAAACGCATCAAAATATTCAGCAGGCACACCGCAGGTATCTTTCAGCTGACGCAACACCGCATGATGACGCCCAGCTTCAAGCAACTTCTGCGCATCCATCACAGGCAAGAGATAGCCTTCTTTATAGGTCTGCTGCTTCCCACTCGCAAACCCACCCATAATACCTTTGACAAACATAGGGACGGCCCTCTCAGATTCAGATCTGATGGCTTAACTTCTTGATTATATGAACCTGAATTCCAGGTTGTTTTTGTTTTTTTCAGATCTCTAAGGATTATGCAAATATTTTAACTATATTGCTATTCAAAATATTCGAAATTGACAATACTCAATATGTATTAAACTTTGCACTCTCGTATTAACTAAATAACTAACTAGAAAAACATATCCTAAACCTACGAAAAGAGATAAAACTATACCCCATTGACTGAGCTAAGAATAAAAGCAAAACAACCTAGAATTACTTCTCATAAATTCAATAAGTTAAGCCATCAGATCTGAATCTGAGAGGGCCGTCCCCAAAGCTTGCAGATTTTTGGGACTAGGGTATTCTTTACCTCTTTTTGCTTGGCGATCTTGATCTAGGAACCCACAGAATGACCAACGAATATCACCCTGATGAAATCGAAGCAGCGGCGCAGTCCTTCTGGACAGATAACCAATGTTTCGAAACCAAAGAAGATCTCAACCGCGAAAAATTTTACTGCTTATCTATGCTGCCTTACCCCAGCGGCGAACTCCATATGGGACACGTTCGCAATTACACCATCGGTGATGTCATCACACGCTACCAACACATGAATGGGAAAAACGTCATGCAGCCAATGGGCTGGGATGCTTTTGGTTTACCCGCAGAAAATGCCGCCATTGAACGCCAGTTAATGCCCTCCGATTGGACCAAGAAAAACATCAAAAAAATGCGTAAACAGTTACAGCAACTCGGTTACGCTTTCGATTGGAAACGTGAAATTGCCACATGCGATCCAAGCTACTATCGCTGGGAACAATGGCTGTTTGTTCAGCTCTATAAAAAAGGCCTCGTCTACAAAAAAAACGCCGTAGTTAACTGGGATCCTGTAGATGAAACCGTACTCGCCAACGAACAAGTTATCGATGGTAAAGGATGGCGTTCACAGGCACCCGTCGAGCGTCGTGAAATTCCACAGTGGTTTTTCAAAATTACCGATTATGCCGAGGAATTACTTTCCGGATTAGACAACATGACAGAGTGGCCTGACCAAGTGCGCCAAATGCAACGCAATTGGATTGGTCGCTCCGAAGGACTTGAAATCACCTTTGATGTTGTCAGACCTAAAAACAAAATTAAAATATTCACCACACGTGCCGATACTTTAATGGGCGTCACTTACATTGCCATTGCACCAGAACACCCTATCGCACAACACGTTGCCGAAAAAAATTCTGACATCGAAAAATTCATTAAAAAATGCAAAAAATCCAGCGTTGCAGAAGCCGATATTGCTACCCAAGAAAAATTTGGCATCGACACAGGTGTCAAAGCACTACACCCCATCACACAAGAAAAGTTACCCATCTGGATTACCAACTTTGTATTAATGGAATACGGCTCAGGTGCTGTGATGGCAGTCCCAGCACACGACCAACGCGACTTCGAATTCGCTAAAAAATACGACTTACCTATTCAGCAAGTGATCGAACCACCTAAGTCTGCTAAGTGGGATTTCAATGAAGCCGCGTATACCGAACATGGCACACTGATCAATTCACAAAAATTTGACGGCTTAAAATCAAAAAAAGCAATTAAAGAAATCGGTGAATACCTAGTAAAAGAAAAACACGGCGAACTGACCGTGCATTACCGCTTGCGCGATTGGGGCATTTCACGACAACGTTATTGGGGTACGCCCATACCGATTATTTATTGCAAAACTTGTGGCGACCAACCTGTTCCTGAAGAAGACTTACCTGTTGTATTACCAGAAGACCTCATTCCCGAAGGACAGAGCTCACCACTCAAATCAACGCCCAGCTTTTATAAAGTGAAGTGTCCCAAATGTGGGAAAGCAGCTAAGCGCGAAACAGACACCATGGACACCTTTGTAGAATCCTCCTGGTACTACGCACGTTATTGCAGTTACGATCAAGACAACGCTATGCTAGATGATCGCGCAAAATATTGGACGCCCGTTGATCAATACATTGGTGGCGTTGAGCACGCAGTCATGCATTTACTCTATGCACGCTTTATGCATAAAACCTTACGCGATTTAGGTTTAGTAAATTCCGACGAGCCTTTTACGCGTTTATTAACACAAGGCATGGTACTTAAAGACGGCGCCAAAATGTCAAAATCCAAAGGTAACACCGTTGCCCCACAACCTTTAATTAAAAAATATGGTGCCGATACCGTGCGTTTATTTGCGATCTTCGCAGCACCACCAGAACAAACCCTAGAATGGTCTGATAGTGGCGTAGAAGGCGCACATCGTTTTCTTAGTAAAGTTTGGAACTTTGCTCACAAAGTCAAACCACAAATACAAGCCATTAATGAAAAAACCAACAACCCAAGCATCGAAATAGAAGATACAGAACTTCAAAAAATCTACCAATCCATACATCAAGTATTACAACAAGCCGATAAAGATATGGCACGCACTCAACTCAACACCGTCGTATCAGCCGGCATGAAGATCATGAATCTTCTCAGCAAAATCGATTTAAATAGCAACGACGAATCACAATGGCCATTAATTCACGAAGGCAGCAGTATTTTATTGCGATTGTTAGCACCGATCACACCACACTTAACACATCATCTATGGCGTGAACTGGGCTTTGGGGAAAACGTATTGCAAGCCACGTGGCCTAAGGTCAACACCAAAGCATTACAAACAAGCGCTATTGAATTGATCGTCCAAGTAAACGGGAAACTGCGCTCTAAAATTACAGTCCCCACGGAAAGCAGCAACGAAGACATCGAAAATTGTGCGCTCACCGATAAAAAAGTACAAGCACACGTTGCAAACAAAGCCATTAAAAAAGTGATTATCATTCCAAAACGCTTGGTTAACATTGTCATCTAGACAGGAATGATTATGATACGGATACGACACATTTTCCTCACTATAATTTTTTTATCGTTGACTGCTTGTGCTTTTCATCCACGCAGTGCAGCAGACATCCCCTTACCGTTACGACATGTTTACCTTGACACTAAAAATCCGTACAGCGCATTCACCACAGAATTAAAAGCCATGCTAACAGCATTACCCATCACACTGGTGAAAACACGTTTTGATGCGCCCTACACCATCAGAATATCGAATTACCACTTTTTACAAACCAATCCATCGATCACCACAACCAGTCTTGCGGTAACCTTTACCTACTCTATTACACTACAAATCAGCATACTGAATCAGGCTGGAAAAACAATTTACGGGCCTAAGTCACTCGGCGTATCGCGCACACGCGTACAAAATTCCAGTCAAGTCTACACACCAGCTACCGCTACACTGACCAAACAAGAATTACGACAAGACATCATTTCAAAAATTTATTATGTATTAGCTTCTGAAGATACAAAACGCGCCTTGGACAATAAGCATCATGTACCTTAATCAACTGGATGCCGCACTTAAAAAACAACTCAAACCTGTTTATTTGATTTCAGGTGATGTACCGTTATTGATTCAAGAAACACGCGATAAAATTCGACAAGCAGCCAAAAAAGCCGACTTTCTACAACATGAATTATTACAAGTAGAGCCAGGTTTCGACTGGGCCACGCTTACGCACCTTAGCCAAAACCGTAGCCTGTTTAGCGATAAATCTGTGATTGATTTACGCTTAACAAAATTTGATGACCGCGCGAGCAAAACCTTACTCGCTTATCTAGAGTCTGTGCCTGAAGATATTTGTCTCATTATCTCAATCGGAAAGCTAACGAGTGCACAACAAAAAACAAAACTCTTTAAAGCCATCAGTCAACACGGTGAAACGATTAGCATCTGGCCTGTCGCTCCACGTGAACTACCGCAGTGGATTCGCACACGTTTAACTGCCGCACAAATCAAAGCCGACAATGAAAGCATTCAACTGTTAGCAGAGTTTACAGAAGGTAACTTACTCGCCACACAACAAGCGATCGAAAAATTAAAATTACTGCACCCAGATCAAGCCATCACAGTAAAAGAAATGGCGAATGTGATCAGCGATAACGCACGCTTCAATGTATTTGATCTTGCCAATGCAGCCCTACTGGGCAGCACAGAACGTGTCGTTCGCATCATTGAAAATTTACGCACAGAAGGCGTTGAAGCGACATTAGTTTTGTGGGCTTTATCACGAGAATGTCGCAGTCTTCTACCCATGCTATGGCAGTGCGAACGCGGTATCCCCATGGCACAAATATTGCAAAAAGAATGGCAAACCAGAAAACCTTTACTGCAAGCAGCGCTTACGCGACTGAGTTATCAGCACATCATGCAGCTATTACCTCGCGCTAGTGACATCGACGCCATGATTAAAGGTTTTCGCCCGGGGAAATATTGGGATGCTTTAACAAACTTTGCTATTGCGATGACGGGTGTAAAACTTCCATGAATACAGGCAAACAACTCATCGGCATTTATGGCGGCACCTTCGATCCCATTCACAACGGACACCTCAGGATAGCGACAGCGATATTGCAGGCTCTAAATTTACAGGGGGTACAATTTATTCCGAATAATTACCCCATACATCGCGATATACCTGTTGCTGACGCACAAGACCGGCTTGCTATGCTACAGATCGCTACAAAGAACAATCCTGCATTTTTCGTTAATAATATCGAACTTAATCGTGCAGGACCCAGCTATACGATCGACACGCTAAAACAACTCCGCAAAGAAAATCCTTCACAAACCTTATGCTTACTTATTGGCGAAGACGCCTTTGCTAAAATAAATCAATGGCATGAATGGGAAAGTCTAACCGATCTTGCTCATCTGATTATTTTTAATCGCCCTGGTGTTAAACGCCCCTATGCGCCTGAAATCGAATCATTACTCCAAGCACGAAAAACAAAGAACATTGCTGATTTACGCCAACAAGATGCTGGTTTTATTATGCAAAACATCAGCGACCCTATTGACCTTTCTGCCACACAAGTCCGAGAAAAACTCAAAGCAGGCAAAGATGTCTTGCCAGATATTCCTGAAGAAGTTTATGACTACATAAAAAACCACCAGCTGTATTCTTCTCACAAATAGAAAATGAGAACCCCAACTTGCGATACGCTTTAGACGGAGCCCTCCATATAAAACTCTGAAACCTTAAGAGAACCTTAAATAAAATTAAAATGCAGATCGCGAAAAAATAATTTTAAAAAAATAGCGCGCACATGTACCAAACGCACAATTTAATTGACATCCGAAGTTGTGCGTAAAAAAACATTGGTGCTAAAATGGTCGTCTTTTTGAAAAAATAAAAATTAGCTAAACATAATAATGACAACTCAATAAAAAACGGGGAACAACAATGGTTGAAGGTGTATTAGAAGATGATGAAAGCGGTGCTGGATTAGTTGATGCAGGTTTTATTGATTTTGATACTCCAGCCCCAGCCGCTCCTGGCGGATTAGGCATTGCCAATGCACCTGCTCG
>Ga0316204_10006231_pt1 | contig 18554 bp, 9 predicted proteins | sample 6monrhotite_MG_2_FD_205661 | JGI IMG/M metagenome (GOLD analysis project Ga0316204, IMG submission 205661) | Microbial mat bacterial communities from mineral coupon in-situ incubated in ocean water Damariscotta River, Maine, United States -... | ecosystem: Environmental > Aquatic > Marine >... | reverse complement strand
TGATGCCAGGTGGTGAAAACTTGACCCCTGCGATCTTAAAGCACAAACCAAAGTTGATTGTGTTTATACATACCGACCATGCTGACGAACAAAGCAAAGTGCCACAAACCGGCACACCTGAAGCGTTCATAGATTTACCGGAAAACTATGCACTCATTGCAGGCTGGTCAATCACCCGCCCTAAAGATTGTTTGAATGAAGTTTGGGAAGAGCTAACCCCAAGCATCGAAGAAGTGCGCCACGTTAAAATCTACGCCGATACCCCGTATCACGATATTGACCTCGGTGAAGGACTAGAACCATCAGAGCCTTACGACTGGGAAAAAGAACTCGATATGGTACTAACGGGGTTGAGTGCAAAAGAACATCTGCGTAGCCAGGGTTTTCCTGTTTAGGCTTTTTTCTCGATATTGATTTAAGGGTGGGCGCATGTGCTCACCTTTGCGTTGTGGGGCAGTGGCTCCGCTTTTAATCCACTCCTCTCTGTCAATTCTCTCCGCATCATCCCGTAGTCTGGTATCTAAAATTTGTCTAAAAGTACTAAGCTCTGGTTTTTACTGCGTGAGGGGATTTTTATGCTTTAGTCATCGGTTTAGTTTTCTCAGATGTATTGGGTGGCATCCAGTCAAAGATGCCTTTGCTTATTTTTATTTAAGAATATATTCTTAATGGATTTATTTGCGCCTGTCCAGAATATAATTTGGTGAGGAGTATTAAGGATTTCCGTTTGGCTAAGTTATTTGGAAGGAGTATCGGTGATGAAAATTATTCAGGGCATTATTATATTCATATCGGTGTGCATTCTGTCATCTGGTGTATATTCACGGGAAAGTGGCTTAATAGGGGCTGGAGATAATAAGGATAAATATCCATTACCTGACCAATACCAAGTAATGGTAAAAAATAGCGGTTATTACCCTGAATCACTTTGGCTGGAAACAGAGAAGCAGGCTTATCTAAAAATTCTTAAAGAGGCCAGGGCAAAGGTACTAATTGTTCCATTTCAGGTTCAAAACTACGCTGTTGATAGAATCAGCCGTAGTCTAATGACCCATCACCTTAGCGAAATTATAAGCTCATCTACGAAGCTTAAGGTTGCTGATTCCATTTTAGTGTCACGTGCACTTGGTGAAAGGAATAGAGTAATTGAAAGAAGTGATGTCTACTGGCTGGCTAACGAGATGCAGGTTGATATCATTATATGGGGGTACGTTGGGCATAAAAGGGACGAGACACTTCTGCTCACACTGCAAACACAGCAGCGTATAGATGATGAGGCCTTTAGTGATAGGACACCATTGTCTCAAATGAGTTGGAATCAGAGTGTGTTTTCTGATGAAAATATACCGTTTGATGTCTTCGTTGGTCTAAAACATGAGATTAAAAGTTTTTTGCCAATTTCGATGAAGAAAGGACGGAAGCCACGTATAAAAAAGCGGATGAAACGTCTAGATCTTCCTAAGTCTGCAACGGCAATGTATTCAGATGAAAGTGATAACCCAATAGAGTCAGCATATAGATACCAGCTTCTTGGTATATTGGTTCCCGCACGCATGACAATAGCAAGAGAACGCTTTTTTATTCGTTCACTGGTTTTGCTTCAGCATGTCTCACCAAAATCACCCGATTACAAGACAATCAAGTCAAGGGCATATTTTTATCTTAATCGTAGGCCCGCAGCATTGGCTTTGCTAGAAGAGCATGATCAACCAGAAGATAAAGCATTGCTTGCTATTTTGAATGGAAATATATTTGATCTTGAATTACAAATCGCAGACATAAAATCACCGCTGATTAAATTGTTGAGTCAAATCGAACTGTATGACTTGAAGTGGAAATACGAGTTTGGTGAAAACAATGCAGATGAGATTGATGATATAGCAAGTAATTCTCCTGAATGGAAAGATTTAATTATGCGGCGTTTGGTTGACGGTTATGTATGGGCAAGACATTCCAATATTTTAGTAAAAAAATTATTGGATAAAGACGTGCCAGTAAAAGGTGTAACTGCAGAAGATATTCTTGCAAGTGTAATCGCTCTCGGTGACGGTAAAAAAGAATCAGAAGAAATATCGTTTTCTGTCTATGAGCATGTAAGTGCTCTTATAAAGCAAGAGGGTGATGAGTGGTGTTGCGGTCAGAAGGGTTATGGACCATATAAAAAAGAATATTTATATCTACTTGAGGCTGTTGGAGAAGACAACTTACTTAGAAATGTTAGTTTTGAGTTGAATGTGCAAGGTTCACCTGAACGTGCATTGGCGTTGATTGAACAGTATGAGACTGTATATGGCGGGCATCCCATGCTTTCTCAGCTACATGCTGAGGCATTAATACTGCTTTCTAAAAAGAAGCAAGGAATAGCGAAAAAAAGGATGAAAAAAACCGCTGAAAACTTGGCGCTAGAAGCCTATTATTTGGCTGCGGGGCAGGAAGAATTTGCTCTTAGGGCAAGCTACTTCTTAATTAAAGAAAAAAGGGTAGTTTATCCTTTTTATAATAGTGATTATCCACGTCGATGGTTTTGGCATAATCGTATTAAAGATGGAGACCGGGTATTTGGTGATGAGAATAGTATAAAAGACCAAATTGCAGGTAACTACGAATTATCAGTTCGATATTCGAATAGTCAATTTATTAAAGCTGTTGAGAATTATAAGTTACGTAGTAAAGGTGGCGTAGATGAGGAAGAAACGAAGCTGTTTTTAGATAAGTATCGATACCGATTTAATGGTCATCCAGAAAGAGTTTCTTTTATAGCATCACTACATGAAAAAAATGGGGATGTGGATGAAGCAAAAGAGGTATTGAAAGCAGGGATTGATAAAGAGCCTTTAAATTGGGAAAGCTATTATAGGCTTGGTTGGTTATATGTTCAGGAGGAAAGGCATGAGGAGGCCTCTAATTTATTTCTTGAATATCCTCCTTTTAATAGCAAAACAAGTAAAAACCGAGTTTCGTTATCAAATGATTCATTTAAGGCGGCCAGTATGTTGGCTATGAGTGGTGCATTTGAAGAAGCGATTCCTTTATTCAGAATTTCAGCTGATTATAAAACAGGTTCTAGCGCCAATCTACAAAGCGCCGAAATTGTTGCCAAATATGATGGTAATTATGGTGAAGCGGCACGTTACGCCGCATGGCGTGCTAAACGCTATAACGAGGTAAAAGCATATACAAATCTTATGGAGTATATGTATGTGTTTGGCTATTACGACTTAGCGGAGGCTATCTTTAAATCTATAGTAAAAAAATTCCCGGGAGTTAATGTGTGGCGTGCTGCTATTCTTGGGCAGAGAAGTGAAGGAAAAACAGATGAGGAGATTATGGCGTGGTTCAGAGATAGCCCCTATCGAGATGGGTTATCGGAAGATAATATTGTTGCCCATATTCTAGAATTAAACATAAATGATAGGCAGGTGAAAGAAAACCTACCACATATCATAGAAGAACTAGTTAAGGCTCCAAGTTTGAAAATGGATCTACCTGATCTTGTTGAGATGTATGATGATAATTCGCAGGGCTGGGTTGTAGTCGGGCCATCGGAATATTTTGTAAAAGAGAAAAGTAACTCATTATCGGGAAATGAAGTTCCGAAATCAGATTTTGTCTATTTTGCAGAAGGATATAATGCGATTAAATTATCAGACTATCATGTGGCAGAAAGAATATTTGGAGAGTATTTACGTTTCTATGATGACAAAATGAGGCGATTTAAATATGTATTACCATATCTAACCTGGAGCAGCTTAAAGGTTGGTAATCATGATGTGATAAAAAGCTACTTGGAATCGTTTAGTGATGATCAGCAAGATTACTATTATTATTATTCGATGGGCTTGATATCTGGCAGTCAAGGTGATCATGAAAGTGCAATTAATTACTTTAATAAAGCACTGAAAAAACCGGGTAAAATATCAGGTCCTATTTCTGCTGGGTATCTTATTGTGGAGATGCATGAGTGGTTGTACCTAGATAGCGGTGAAGAAGTTTATAGAGAGAACTTAATGGAAATTGTTGGACTACAGAGTAAGTTGGTACCGATGGTCTCATTAAACTATGCAGTAATAGCGAAGTATTCAAAAGAAAAAGAAGAGAGAATTAAGGCATTAGCGATAGCGATGTATCTCGATAAAGGCTCTGAAAGAGTGAGTTCTTTTTCAGAGGAAGATAAAAAAATGGCTAATGAATGGCTTGAGAATAACAATCCCTTTATTATTACGCGGCTAGCTAAAGATGAAATAGAGATTTAATACGGCTACTATCGTAATATCAGGTTCATAGTTGAAAATTGGAGAGGCTGAATTATTCAGCTAAAAGCGCAGCTATAAATCCAATTTTTAGTTCAGAGGATACCAAAGCTTATCTCAGTAAAATTCTACTTCACCCTCTGGCCGCGTCGCAAACCGTTTATAGTTCCATTGGTACTGAGCGGGAATTGTTCGCACGGCGTCTTCTATCATTTGGTTAATTGCGATAACGGATGTTTGTGTATCCGGGCTACTGACTTCTGCGGGAGCGGGGATGAAGTGAAGATGAAAGCCTTTGCTATCAGGTAACCGTTCTGCATAAGTGAGTAATACAGTTGCGCCACTTTTTTGTGCGAGGCGTGATAATAACGTCATCGTGTTTGCCTGAATGCCAAAGAAGGGAGCGAAGTTGCCGCTGTTGGTGCGCGGGTCCTGGTCGGGTAGAATGCCGATCACTTCATTTTTGGCGAGTACCTGATATAACACGCGAATGCCTTTGGCATCGGTGGGCGCAAGTTTTTGTTGATAACGTTTACGACCGTTGAGGATGACGTTGTCGAGTGCTGCCATTCGGGGTGGTCGATAAAGATTGGTCATCGGATAGCGAGGGGCGCAATAGACGCCGATCATTTCCCAGTTGCCGAGGTGCGGTGCAACAAGGATGACCCCTTTGCCCTGTTCAAGCCCTGCTTTGAGGAACTTTTCACCGCTGACCTGTTGAATCAGGGAGGAGACTTTGTCGCGATTGCCTAGCCATATTTTACCGCTCTCAAGTAATGTTTTGCTGCCTTCGATGAGCGTCTCTTTTTTAAGTCGCTGCTGTTCATCAGTTGTTAACTCGGGGAAACAGTGCTCGATGTTTAGCTGAGTCACTAAGCCATGCTTGTTATCACTCCGCGCATAATAACTGCCAGTCCAGTTGGCAATTCGGTGCAGCCAGCTCAATGGCAGGTGGGCGAGCAGATGGACAAGGGCTTTGATTAGTCGTTCACGCATGGAGTTACTCAAATCGATAAGGATTAGCTGTATTCATAAAGGTTGAATTTTAACAGGTATTGCGGTGAGATAAGTATTAATAAGACTGGCTGATGCTTACCTGGAGTGAAATAAAAAAGCCCCGACAAAAAGGCCGGGGCTGCTTCGGTAGCCTCAGGGCGAGGGGAGAAGTCCCACCCTGAAACCTGCGAACACTATTGACTGCTAAGCATTAATGCATCTCGATAAAGCAGTTCTGCACGACGGTTTTCGCCCCAGTGAGTAGCATCGACCATTGGAATATTGTCGCCCATGCCACTGACGCGTAACTGACCTTCTGGTACACCGGCAGCAGTTAAAATGGTCGCAATGGATTCTGCACGTAACAGACTTAAATACTGGTTGTAATTTTTATTGCCACGATTGTCTGCATGACCACTGATAACCAGCACCACATCTTTGTTGTTGAGCAGGTATTCGGCATGCTTGTTTAACACGGCTTTGTCTTCATCGCTGAGTTGCGTTTTGTTGAAACCGAAAAAGAATTTAGTCTGCTCTGGTGCAGAGTCGCTACTGTTATCTGATGCAATGATTTGATCGATCTCTTCTGACTCCTGTGCGGTGAGCATCATTGATGCCTCTTCAAATACCATCTCATCTTCTACAATCAATACCGTCATGTCTGTTGACTCCTCATTCGCTTCGGTTGATATTTGAACGTCTGTTTCAATCGCCTGTTCTTTTTCCTGAATTTGATCCTGCTCCATTCGATTTAAATAGCCATCCATATTATTGATGGCGAGTTTTACGGCTTCATTAACATCTGCCTGTTCCGCTTGCTCTGCTTGTTTGTCATGGGCTGTGACAGCAGGTTGGTTGCTGTCGGATGAGAGGTCAGCAAAAGGTTTACTATCGGTGCTGGCACAGCCGACAGTGAATAAAATTGGAAGTGTCACGGCGCTGATTAAACGTAGATGATGGTTCATGGTAGTGCTCCTTTGTCATTAGTTGCCGGTGTGGCTTGAGAACCATTAAACAAAGAAACTGTGGCAGGAGCAGGTTTGTGATGAGATCAATTCAGGTTGAATTGTGGCGAATTATGATGGGCGAGGTGAATGGATGAGCTCACGGAAATTTATAACTCCGTCACCCCGGCGCAGGCCGGGGCCCAGTGCTATTAGCTAGATTCTGAATCTCGGCCTTCACCGGAATGATGGGGACTTAGCGGTATGGTTAGTCTAAATACAACGCCATCAGGACTACTAGTATTCTGTACCTCAATCTTTCCATGGTGAAATTCAGTAATCAGCCTAACAATATAAAGACCAAGCCCAAGGTGTGGTGAATCGGTTTTATGTTGCCGCACAGAGACCATTGAGTCGAACAGATTGCCACGCATTGCATCAGGTAGTGTTGGCCCCTGGTTATGAATGGCGATAGTAAGGTGGTCATTCGTGTTTTCGATAGTGATCGTAATCGGACTACCCTTGTTAGCGAAATCAGTGGCGTTGTCAGTGAGCTTATCCATTAACTGCGCAAGTAGCTCCGGTGACCCTTTGGCTATTTTTTCACGAGAAGTTGGGCTGCTAATAAAATCAAATTGTTGTTGTGGATAGGCCAGACGATAACCTTCAACACAGGCTTCAATAACCTCTGCCACACAATAGTGTTCACGGGTCTCTTGAAGAATCGTCTGCTCAAGATGTGTCGCTTCACTCATACGAGTCAAAATACTGTTAAGACGAGTAGCCCCTTCATGGGCACGTTTTACATAGGTGATGGTCTCATCATCAAGTTTTGTGTGATCTAAATTATCGAGTGATGAGCGCACGATGGTGATTGGTGTTCTGAGTTCGTGACTTAATTTTCCCGACATCGTTTCAAGGTAACGATTGTATTGCGATAGTCGATGTAACATACCTGAGAAACTTCTTCCAAGGTCGCCAATCTCATCGCTTGACTGGCTGTGAATAAGTGTCTGATGGATTTTTCCATCATCAGTGATGCTGGCATCAACTTCGTTGCGTAGTCTATGAATTCTTAATGAAAGCCGCGTCGCGAATGCCAGCAGCACACCGATAGTGAGTAGAAAGGTTAGCAGTGCCATGTTAACCATCGCTTCAATCACGCTGTTTTGTCGGATTAAAATACTACTGCTGTTCTCTTCGATGGCAATCGCACCAACGATTTTCTCATTTAGATAAACGGGGTGCGCGGCGATAGTAATATTTATATTTTCATTTTCAGTTGATCGCCAGTAAGCTTGTGGATGGCCAGATAATGCACTAACGATAGCGGGGTTATCCAGTTTTGACGCAGATGATAGCTGGTCGGTAAAGCTATCATATGGCTGCTCTAGTGCGAATCGATAAAAGAGTTTTATTAATATTGAAAACACCGAGGGGTCATTGCCATTTTGATTATTGGTTGCAGAAGGATTGGGTGGATGCAGACTGCCAGTCATGCCAATCACTCGCTGCTTATTATCAACGATCCAGATTCGATTTTGTGGTGTCTTTAATCGTTTTAATAGTGATGCTATTTGTGGATGAGGAATTACGATGGTGCCGATCTCAGAAGCTTTTTCTGTGTTGGCGCTGGCGACAAGGTTTTTGATTTCCGCTGTTGAGGCATCATCGACATCAGCAACGGCAATTGCGATTCTTTCTTTAAACATGTTGAGTGGAATGCGTAATTCAACTGTGTAGCCCCCTTTACTAAATTGCCATTCCCCTTTTATTCTGGGTTCTGGTTTAAGTATTTGTTTGCTGTTATTTCTAGTAGCTGCGGGTAGTCGGTAGGTTTTGACGCTGCCAGGTGTGGTGGTTGAGATTTGGTAGCGCCTGAACTTCCCGTCACTATCGAGCATGCTGATACGCAGATGGTCGGAGCGATCAAGGCGTAGCGAATTGGGTGAGCGGTAGATGACATTATCATCCGTTACTCGTAGTGCGATATAGAGATGCTGCTGGTAATAGCCGATGCGCTGTAATACGCTGAGGTCACCATTATTTTCACCTAATGGCTGTTCTCTATCCTGGAAATTCCGCCAGTCATCAATATAACCATCCAGTTGAATAGGACTGTTGAGTGGTCTGATATAAAGATGTGATCGATTGTCTTTTGGCGCTTTGTTGGCGTCGAGTATATTTATTAGCGCTGCTTGCTCACCCATCGCGGCTGCCATGATAGAGACCCGGTCAATAAGCTTCTCTTCATGCGCTTCACGAAGATAGGCTTCAAGGTTCTGTATGTAGTGATAACCAAGCCATGGAACAATTAACAGGCTAAGCGATGCTAGCAATAGTTTACCGCGAATACCCATCAGCTAGTTTTGTTTTCCAGCCAGCGATAGCCCATACCATAGACACTATCAATGGCAGCGAAATCAGGGTCAATCTCAATGAATTTTTTTCGAATGCGTTTGATGTGGGAGGTAATGGTGGTGTCATCAACTACGATGTGTGCATCCTGCATCAATTGCTCGCGGCTTTTAACGTGGCCGGAGTGTTTGACGAGCGAATGTATTAACCAGAATTCAGTCAGGCTGATCTCTAGTGGCTCACTGCGCAAACTGATGCTGTAACGATTCATATCTAATAATAGTTCACCACGTATGAGCACTGATGCTTCTGCCTGTGGTTGTTTTAAGGCATCCATTCGACGAAAGAACGCGGCGACGCGCGCGCAAAGATTAACCAGGCTGATGTCTTTGGTCAGATAGTCGTCCGCACCGAGGCGAAGACCAGAGACGATATCGAGATCGCTATCACGCGCAGTGAGAAAGATAATCGGCAGCGTGGCTGATTTCTGGCGTAGTAGACGACAGAGATCAAAACCGCCTTCGATTTCATCATCAAGACCGATGTCAAGCAGCACCAGGTCTGGCAGTGACTGGTCGAAGCTTTGTTCTGCCTCTGCACGGCTGGCATAGCTGGTGACGTCATAGCTATGTTTAGTCAGGGCCTCGACGTAATTTTTACGGATGGCCTCTTCATCTTCAACGATCGTAATGCGTTTGCTCATGGTCAGTTCCGGTTATGCAAGCTATGGATAAATTAACATACCCGGCGTGATTTGTGAGGTGGCTTGATCACATTTGGTCACATTGCCATTATTCGCCATTTTTCTACCCAATTTGATCAGTATTGTCTTCTGCCAGTGCCATCTTTGAGGCGCCTAATGGCGGATAGATAAATTCCGGTGCGCGAATGGAATTAACAACGATGCCATGGATGGCGCACTGGCTCACGATATTTGAGGGGTGAACAATGAATAGCAGAGACAATACCCAGGGGCAAGAATCAACACTTATCATTATCTATTCCTGGCGTGAGGTCATTGAGTTTATCTCATTGATATCGCTTGGCTGGATGATGGTGATGTTGTTTATCACGACTGCACATGCCGCTGACAATCACTTTGACGAAGTTGGAATGCATCAGATAAAGAACGGTTCATTGTTGTTTAAGTCTGACTCAAGTGATCGATATCGGCTCGGAGCGACATTAGATACTCATGTCGATATTGAAGTCACGGGAATGATTGCACGTACCAAACTCAGGCAGGCGTTTAAGAATAACCGGGCGGAATGGCTTGAAGGGATTTATGTTTTCCCGTTGCCGGAGAATGCTGCGGTTGATCATATGCGAATGACGATTGGTGAGCGCGTGATTGAAGGGGTGATAAAAGAACGAGAGCAGGCAAAGCGAATCTATAACCAGGCGCGTAATGAAGGGAAAAAGGCATCATTGATTGAACAGGAACGGCCTAACCTGTTTACTAATTCGGTGGCCAATATTGGGCCTGGTGAAACAGTTGTGGTTGAGATCGAATATCAGCAGGCAGTGGGTTATGACAATGGTGTTTTTAGTCTTCGTTTTCCGATGGCGATCACGCCGCGTTATATTCCTGGTTCAGCTATTACCATTGAAGAAGAAACAGCAACGTTCGACGGCAGTGGTTGGGCGGTGAATACGGCGCAGGTTGTCGATGCCGCTCGTATAACGCCACCGGTGTCGACTGAAAATGAAAAGATTAACCGAGTATCATTAAGTGCAGTAATCAACAGTGGTTTTAGTTTGGCCAATGTTGAGAGTCGGTATCATCGTATTACAGTCAATAAAAATAGTGAGTTCAGTACCGTTGTATCGTTTGCGGATGAGGTGGTTTATGCAGAGCGAGACTTTGAACTGTTGTGGGTTCCGGAGCCTTCAGCTGCACCGCGTGCCGCACATTTTACTGAAGAAAAGGATGGTGAGCTTTATCACCTGTTGATGGTGTTACCACCGAGTGATGAAAGCAAAAAAATAGAAACCAGTTCACGTATTGGTCGTGAAGTGATCTATCTGATTGATACTTCGGGATCCATGTCGGGCACCTCAATCGATCAGGCGAGACGTGCGTTGTCACTTGCGTTAAAGCGCCTTCAGCCTGGCGATCGTTTTAATGTTATTTCATTCAATAGCAGTACCGATAAACTTTTTTCAACGGCACGAGACGCAACGCATCAAAATTTACAGGAGGCACAGCGATACGTATCCTCATTAGAGGCGAATGGCGGTACAGAAATACGCGGTGCATTAGAGGCGGCGCTTGTCAATCAGCATGAGACCTCATTAGTGCGGCAGGTGGTGTTTTTAACTGATGGCAGCGTTGGTAACGAGGCTGAATTATTTAAATTGATTAAACAGAAACTGGGGAATAGTCGCCTCTTTACGATTGGGATTGGTTCTGCACCGAATAGCCATTTCATGAGTAAAGCGGCGCAGTTTGGCCGAGGCACGTTTACCTATATTGGTGATGTGAGTGAGGTGCAAAGCAAGATGAACCTCCTGTTTCAGAAACTTGAAACCGCAGTGATGACAGATTTAACGGTAGTGTTTGATGATCGAGAGGTTGAGATGTGGCCGCAGCGCATGCCTGATCTCTATCAAGGTGAACCACTGTTGTTAACGGCGCGCACACACTTGAATAACCAGTCAGTAGTCGTTAGTGGTGAACGCAATCGTGAGGTGTGGAAAAACAGACTAGTGCTTAAGCAGTCTAGCCGCGGTACGGGGATCGCCACAATGTGGGCAAGGGAAAAAATAGCGGCATTAATGGATCGAATGCGTGAGGGTGAAAAAGAGGCGGTGATTAAACCCGCGGTGATTGATGTCGCGCTGCAACATCACCTGGTGAGTCGATACACCAGTCTGGTTGCAGTGGATGTAACGCCATCAAGACCTATAGATGCGGAATTAGACAGTAAGGCATTGCCAGTTAATTTACCAACGGGGCAGGTGCATACCAAAATATTTGGTCGTCATGCACAAACGGCAACGCCCGCTCAATTGCAGATAATAATAGGGACGATACTTTTGTTGGTCGCCTTTATTGTGTCGCATAGAAAGCAGCTTATGCGAGTTAATGATGATCAATAAATTCACACGTCGCTTTATAATCATCGCACTGTTAAGTGGTGGTCTGTGGCAATTGGGTGAGGGGGTGTATATCTACGCCAAGGCACAACTTGCTCAGGAATTAATTTTAGATGCGTGGGAGAAAGGTGTCGCTAATCATCAAGCGGTAAAGCCGTGGTCATGGGCTGATACCTGGCCTGTGGCACGACTGATGGTGCCAAGGTTGAGTATCGATCAGATAGTGCTCGCTGGTGATAATGGTCGCGCACTAGCGTTTGGGCCCGGGCATCGTATAGGTTCAGCGCTTCCTGGCGCGGTGGGCAATAGTCTGATCTCAGGTCATCGTGATACCCATTTTAATTTTTTAAAAGAACTGCGCATTGACGATACGATTTTAGTTCAGGATCAGACTGGAACGGTTCATCAGTATGTGATTAATGCTTACGAAGTGATTGATGAGTCAATGCCGATAGCCGAGGGGAATGCGCGACAGTTAACGCTGGTGACCTGCTATCCATTTGATGCTGTTATGCCGGGAGGGCCACTACGCTATGTGGTTACGGCAACAGTAAAGGTTCATGATAACGACGCAGAGGAAAGTAGCGCGGTCAGATTTTAATAAATAGATATTTTTGATCGTATTTTCTCTGGCGGTAACAACCCCCCAGCCATCAGGCTGGGAGTTATTAACATCAGAATTCTTTTTGAAAAGCGCCACACCCTGGACGCGTTATGCTGTTTTACAGGGCGAGGATTTTTCAATGGTGATCGTATCTATATCCTGACTATGATAGATAAAACCGTAGCCGTTACGAATATGTGATAGTGCCCAGAGTTTAACTGAAAAGGTTTTGTTGTTATTCGTATCATCGATTAGGTCGTTGCCAGAAATTAGCAAGTTAGCGAAGTTTCCTGGCAGGCCGTTGTTTGAATAGCGCTCGGCTAACGTTAGAAAGTTATTGTCTATATTATTTGCATACTTTAGGTGCCAATGCTGTAGGCGTTTATTCGCTTGAGATACGTTTACTGTAAAGTTTAATGGCAGTGTTGAATTCCACGGGATAACACCATGCTGGCTTGAAACACCGGGTGAACTGACGCTGACAGTTGGTTCCTTATTATCGAGTGTGATCGTTAAGTGACAATGGTCAAGCATCGGTGGCAGTGGCATTGGCCGAGAACAGTCGCCATTGCCAGCCCCGTTGCGGTAGTTCACCAGGCCTGATGAAGTGTTTAGTTTAGTGCCATTTTTATCAAATAGTTCAAGCTGTAAAGTATAGGTGTGGGTGTTTTTTTCGGCGCTCAAACTATCCCATGTACCTAACTGGTCGGGTTTGTACCAGTAGTAATCATTGAAGTTACGCACCTCATAAAGGTTTGCTTCACCATTGATATGGTATGGCCCAAGTTTGTGTGTTTTTCCGGCAAGCGTGACTTTGTCTACGCGTATGTCATTCAGGGTTAGATCAACGGTCTGAAACTCATCATCCCTTGCGCCCTGTTTTGCATATGAAAGGCGATAATAAAAATAAGGTAACGAGTCACTGATAGCGGGATCACTGCGTGTCAGGTCGTCACCAAAATGGCCTCTTATATTCAGGAATGACCCATAAGCAACATTATCGTATAGCGCATTATTGAACAGGCCCGTTGTCTGGTCTATTTGATAAACCTCGTCATTACCGATGTGGGTAAAATAAATAGACGATCCTGTCGATGGTGTATAGCCATTACCATTGCCGCAACAGACCTCCTTATTATCAAGTGCGAGGTTCAATTGGGTGCGGTTGCCATTCCAGCGTGTACTTGTGTATGGGTCCAGAAATATTTCGGTCGTAATACTATCAATGACCTGAGTGACTTTTATGAGGATATCAGGGTGGGCACTAAATCCCAGCCGACCTTTGTGGGCGGTAGATGGTTGCCAGTCAAAGGTGCATTTGAATGAGCCATTGCAGCTAGTCACTGTCTCGCATATTAATGACTTTGCATAAAATGATTGTGGAAAGAGTTCCCAGGGTGCGCAGGTCGAGGTTAATGTTAATTTGTCCAGGCGGTGGGCAGTCTGCTCATCGATCAGGCTTGTCTCTCCAACGCGAAGCAGCGTTGATGCTGGATTGGTTTGCGAGTACGTGTTGGTTTTTGCTGATGGTGTTGTTGCACTAAAGATATGGGTGACACGGTCAAGATTGAATTGCGCAACTGGTGTTAATTCTGGGATAGACTTGAGGTGTGTCGCAGGGTGTTTGATTAGCTCAGGAATTCGAATGACCGCTTTATCGAGCATTAAATCCAGGCGGTTGCGTAGCCATGGCCAGAAGCAGGTGTCGCGATCAACCGCGAAAACTTCCACTTTTACGTATGGAACAGGCCCAAGGTCTTTTACCTTGCTCTCATGGCTGAGCTTATGTATTTGGCCTTCTATGTGGTAACGGTTACTTTTCTCTGACTGATAATTGCTCTGTCCCATCTTAAAACTCCCTTTCTATATGCCTGGATAGTAATGCATGAGATGCAACAATTGCTGGGAAGTCAGTGAGCGATGATGAATCTCTATAAGCAGTATGTCAAAGGTGGGTAACAGCTCAGTAACAGTGAATATGCGATCCTAACTTATTGTTTTTAAAGCAGTGTGATTTTGGTGTTTAGATTGAGATCGCAGAGGAGAAAGATTCAGAAGAGATGAGCAGGTGTTACACCGCTTATTGAGACAGGGATTCAAAGAGTGCTGTGGTCTGACGAGAGGGGGCGGTACCTAGCTGTGCCTGCAGCTGTTTTTGACATTGTCGATAGACTCGAATGACCTCATTCGTTTGCCCTAATTGACGGTGGGCATTCAGTAGCTGCTGATAATAGGCCTCATAAAGGTTGTCAATTTTCAGGCCGCGGTTATAGCAGGCGACTACTGCCTGCCACTGATTATCGTTGGCCAGTGATCTACCGAGTTTATCAACCTGCTGCAGATAGCGTTGACGCAGGTTCTCTCGGGTTGCCAACAGCCAGATAGGATCGCCTTCGCTTTGTAAAAAGTTCCCCTGATAAAGTGAGATGGCATGATCAACTTGTTTTGCATCATGGCTTAAGATGCCGCGCTCAAAAGCCCAGGCGTCAACCCAGCAATAACGAGCGTCGAGGGAGAGTTTTCCATCGTGGTACTGAATCGCCTTAGCCATGCCAAGCAGGTTTCTCAGGCGTTGCAGGTTTGTGATCAAGGCGCGGTGCGCGGCATCGCCTTCGGCATTTGGCCATAGTGCTTCTTCAAGCTTGCTATCATTCACATCTTGGCCGCCAAAGGCAATCAATGCGCAGAGTAGTTCACAAGGCTTGTTCATGCCATTGCTGGTTTGGTTTGATTGCGGATTGCTAATCTCTAGCTTGAAGTTCCCCAGAGTAAAGACTCGAACAGGCATTGGCCATGCAGATAGTTGGTGTGCTTCAGCTGGCATCCTAAGTTCATTTTTCTGGATGAATGAACGCACGTAATCGACTTCGATTTCATTTTCGAGTGCGATCGCGCATAGTGGCGAAAGCATTTCAGGCACATGCCAGGGCACGGCAGCAAGCTCTTTTTTTCTACCATATGCGAAAGCCGCTTGAAGATGGGGTAGTGCTGATGTTGGCTGGTTAAGTTTATGTGCTAGCCATGCCTGCAAAATACCGAGATAAAAAATGCCCATGCTGTCATTTTTAATCGCAGAGGCAATTGTCTTTGCCTCTTCAATATGCGTCTTTGCTGTTTGCAGTTTATTGACCTCGATCAGCATAAAAATATGAACACAACGGATGAGCAGCTCGAAAAATGGCATGTGAAGCGCGGGGGTATCCTGATATGCAATCCTGGTGTGTTCATAGGCAAGCTCGATATCTTGTTTTTGATACGCGAGCCAGCCGGCGAGGTAGTGATAATTAATCATATCACCGCGTTGGCTATGTTGGATGTGTTGCTGAAACTCTTCGAGATATTTTTCGGCGTTGGCAATGTCCTGTTTTGTCAGGTAGTGCATTACGATACTGGATAGTAGTCGTACATGCGCGACATAAACACCACTCTCATGGCTTACTTTAAGTGCGGCACTAACGATTGCATCCGCATTGCTGGTTTCAGCGGTTAACCAACCGCGATTGATGATGACGCAGTAAGCAAGGATACGCGCAAGCGGAGCGACGGTATCAGACTCGGCAAGCCTGGTTAATGAGTTGGAGACCAGCTTCAGTTTTGTTGTTTGCGTATAAAACGTGTAATACATTGAGAGTTGGGCGCCCGTCATGCAGCGGATAGAGGTATTTGGAATGAAGCGCTGTAAACGTTCTGATTTTTTCAGCCAGATATCAAAAGAGGTGTGCTCAGGGCAACCTTTTAACTGTAGAAAAAAAGCGTTAAAAGTAATGCGACCTTTGATCTCCAGACTGGGATAGCGCGGATGCCTTTTTCTTAAGCACGCCAGTTCATCGATCCATTTTGGTACATCCTGATATGAGTCGTGAGCATAGTAGGTGCTATCCATAATGCCTAGCCAGCTTAAATAATTACCACGTGCATCACTGGTTTTATCGAACAGGTGGTAGGCCTTTTCAAAATATGTTTTTGCGACAAGAGGTGTATACATCAATTCTGTGCTGCCGCACCAGTACATTAACCAGGGGCTGTTGTTTTTATCTGTTTCGGGTAGTTGATCTAGCCAGCTTTGTAGCAGCTTAAAGCGGCCCTGTTTTGTCAGTGTTTCTGCGTGTTCAATGATTAGATTTTTAAGTTCTGCCGAGTTTTCTGTTTGTATTAGCAGGTTTGCAGCTTCTTCAATGTTTTGTTCATCGATTAATATCTGCGCAGCGCTGTTTTTGAGCTGTGATATTTCTGCCTCTGAAAATGACTCTCGTGAACATTCCTGTAGAAACTTTTTAAATAGCGGGTGAAAAATGTAAGTTGGTTTGAACAGGCCGCAGCGTGTTGTGAACATCTGTCGTTGATGTAAATCATTTAATATTTTTTTGGTATGACTAATGCCCGTCAATTGTTTTGCCGTACTGATTTGTATTTTAGATAGCCAGGCCGTCTTCAATAAAAAAATTTGCGTCTCTTCGTGAAGGCGATTGAAAATTTCACCAGCAAAATAATCAAAAGAAGAGTGTTGAAGTGTCTTTTCACTGGTCTCTTCTGAAATGATTGCTGCTATGTTTGTATGGCCGCTTGATTTGTAAAATTGATTAAACAATATTAACCCAGAAATCCAGCCTTGAGCTGACTGGTGCAGAGACTTGAGTACTTCATTGGAGTGATTGTTTTCATTGGTTAGTAGTTTAACGACACCGCTGCTTTCACTTTGGGTTAGCTGTAACTCATCCCAGTCGATGAGTGCGAGCTGGTTTTTTGCAATCATCGTGGCGTATTGCGTGGGTGGCAGTGCTCGCCCTGTGATGATTACCTGACATCCAGGTGGTATCTCTTCTAGCCCTTGTTGAAGGATCTCATTAAAAGCAACATCATCGTTAACGAGTTCAAAGTTGTCTAAAACAAGTACTGTTGGCGATTTTATTTTTTCAAAGAGCTTCCTGAAAAAGTTTCGTGAAAAGACAGGTATCCCAAATTGGCTCTCGGGCGTTAATAGCGGTAATACCCGTTTGCGTGAATGGTTTAACTGTTTTACCCCTTCACCAAGATAATAAAAAAAGGAGGAGAGGTCGCTGTCACCCTGGTCTATCTGATACCAGAGTGGGGTGATGTTGCGTGCCTGAAGATAGCTGGCAACTAGCGTTGTTTTTCCGGCGCCACCAGGTGCTGAAACCCAGATGATTGGTGATTGGTGAAGTGAGTCGATTTTGTCAAACAGGCGTGTGCGAGGATAAACCTGTGAAAGGCTGGGCTGCGTTAACTTGACCGGTTTGCTGGACATGATTTAGCGTGCTTGCTCTCGTTGGTTAATAATTTATTGCCAATACTTTTCAGTGTTAAATAAATCGGGTGCCAATTTAAGTTTTGTTGAGTATAAAAAAGCCGAGGCGATTAAGCCACGGCTTTTTGCTTTTTTGTGGAATCGGGTTATGACGTCAACAGCGGTGCAATCACCAGGCTGACGATTGTCAATACCTTAATAAGGTTATTCATCGATGGCCGGAGGTGTCTTTGAATGGATCGCCAACAACACAAACGGTATGTGTTTCTGAGCCTTTGCCTCCTAGTACGGTAGTTCCGAGTCCAAAGCCGACCACGACCGGAAAGGAGAGCGCCAGTACAGCCTGGCAGAACCATCTTCTTTAGCGCCGCCTGGGTCGCGATAGCGATACAGCGGGCGCTGTCGGGTTTGGCAGTGCCCTCCATCAGGCCGGGGATCTCGCGGAGCTGGCGGCGTATCGCGCAACACCATTCGTTAGTGGGTTATTGAGTTATTGGATCCAGCGTAATCTCAACGCGACGATTGAGTGAGCGGCCTTCAGCCGTATCATTGGACGCAATCGGGAATGCCTCGCCGTAACCCATGGATGCCAGCCGTTCGATGTTGGTTCCTTCTTTCTCGAGATACAGGGCGACAGTGGATGAGCGTTGCTGGGAGAGCATTTGATTTGATGCATTAGAGCCGACGCTATCGGTGTGGCCTGCGATGTTGACCAGCGTGGCATCAAATTCATTGAGTACCAACACGACCGAATCCATCACATCAAAAAACTGTGGGTTGAGGCTATAACTACCCGTATCAAAGGTCACATTGCCTGGCATGTTAAGGATGATGTTGTCACCGTCACGGGTGACACTAACGCCACTACCCTGCAGTTTCTGGCGCAGCTTCGCTTCTTGTTGATCCATGTAAAAGCCAACACCGCCACCCGCAATCGCACCAATGCCCGCGCCCTTGAGTGCGCGCTCTTTGCGGTCTTCCCGATCGGCCGAAGCCGCGCCGATGATGGCGCCGATCACGGAGCCAATCATTGCACC
>Ga0316204_10006230_pt1 | contig 18555 bp, 17 predicted proteins | sample 6monrhotite_MG_2_FD_205661 | JGI IMG/M metagenome (GOLD analysis project Ga0316204, IMG submission 205661) | Microbial mat bacterial communities from mineral coupon in-situ incubated in ocean water Damariscotta River, Maine, United States -... | ecosystem: Environmental > Aquatic > Marine >... | reverse complement strand
AGACCCTGATGGATGCGCTAACGCGCTACCACCGTATGCGTGGCGATAACACGCTATGGCAACCGGGCACCGATCACGCAGGCATCGCCACGCAGATCGTCGTTGAGCGCCAATTAAATGCAAAAGGCATTACCCGCCATGATTTAGGTCGCGAAGAATTTCTGAAAAAAGTATGGGAGTGGAAAGAAGAATCCGGCTCCACGATTACCCAACAAATGCGCCGTCTAGGCACATCGCCAGACTGGTCACGCGAACGTTTCACCATGGACGAAGGTTTGTCACATTCGGTTACTTCTTCTTTCGTGCGTCTATTCAAGGAAGGCTTAATCTATCGCGGCAAGCGCTTAGTCAATTGGGACCCCAAGCTACACACCGCCGTTTCCGATCTGGAAGTAGTACAGGAAGAAGAAGACGGCTTTATGTGGCATATTCGTTATCCGCTGGTGGCATCAGACAACATAGGTGGATTGACGCATCTTACCGTCGCCACCACGCGTCCCGAAACTATGCTGGGCGACGTAGCCGTCATGGTGCACCCAGAAGATGAGCGCTATAAACACCTCATTGGCAAGCAAGTGCGTCTGCCGCTGTGCGACCGCAACCTTCCTATAATCGCTGACGATTATGTGGATCAAGAATTTGGTACCGGCGTAGTCAAGGTAACCCCTGCACATGATTTTAATGACTATGCGGTGGGCCAACGCCACAAGCTGGAAATCATTTCCATCCTAACGCTAGATGCAAAAATTAACGAACACGCCCCAATGCAATATCAAGGCATGGATCGCTTCGATGCCCGCGAACAGATCGTGGCCGACCTTAAAGCCGAAGGTGTATTTGAAAAAGCGGAAAAGCATAAACTCAAAGTGCCTAGAGGTGATCGCAGCAATGTTGTGATCGAGCCTATGCTCACTGACCAATGGTTTGTTGCCATGAACAAGGAAGGCCCAGAAGGTAAGAGCATCACCGAGCAAGCACTGGAATGTGTTGAGTCGGGTGAGATTCGTTTTCATCCCGATAACTGGGTGAATACCTATAATCAGTGGCTGAACAACATTCAAGATTGGTGCATCTCACGTCAACTGTGGTGGGGACATCAGATCCCGGCTTGGTATGGCGTAAACGGCGAAGTATTTGTTGCGCATAGTGAAGACGAAGCACGCCAGCTTGCTGACGAAGCTGGCTATGCCGGACAGCTAGACCGAGACAACGACGTGCTCGACACTTGGTTCTCCTCTGCACTATGGCCGTTCTCCACACTGGATTGGGATGAGAAAAAACCATTTCAGGATCAAAATGAATTCGTACAAAAATACCTGCCATCCTCAGTCTTGGTAACGGGTTTCGATATCATTTTCTTCTGGGTGGCACGCATGGTGATGATGACTAAGCACATCACTGGCAGCATTCCTTTCAAAGATGTCTATGTGCACGGCCTGATTCGCGATGCGGAAGGTCAGAAAATGAGCAAATCAAAGGGCAACGTGCTTGACCCTATCGACTTGATCGACGGTATCGGCATCGAAGAGTTGGTGAAAAAACGCACCACTGGCTTGATGAACCCCAAGCAAGCTGAACAAATCGAAAAGCGCACCCGCAAAGAATTCCCTGAAGGTATTCCAACCTTCGGCACAGATGCTTTGCGCTTTACCTTCGCGTCCCTCGCCTCACCAGGGCGCGACATCAAGTTCGATATGCAGCGTTGCGAGGGTTATCGCAATTTCTGCAACAAGCTATGGAATGCCACGCGCTTTGTGCTGATGAATTGTGAAGGACAAGATGTCGGGCTAGATGAATCGCTGCCACGCGAATACTCTGCTGCTGACCAGTGGATGCTTAGCCTGTTACAAAAAGCCGAAAGCGAAATGGCGGCACACTTTGCCGACTATCGTTTCGACTTTGCAGCACGTACAGTCTATGAGTTGGTATGGGACGTGTATTGCGATTGGTATGTTGAGTTAGCCAAAGTGCAACTTCAAAGCGCAGAGGCTGATGACGAAAATTCAGCAGCTAAAAAGCGTGCCACACGCCGCACTCTGGTACGGGTATTAGAAGCCATCTTACGTCTGGCTCACCCTATCATCCCATTCATCACGGAAGAGCTGTGGCAAAAAGTTGCGCCATTGACCGGTGCACTGGGTGACACAATCATGCTGCAAGCTTACCCCAAGGCCAATCAAGCATTTATCTCCGAGTCCGCTGTCGAGACTGTCGGTTTATTGCAAGAGATGATTAACGCCTGCCGTAAGCTGCGTAGCGAAATGAATATCTCACCCGCTTTGCGCGTGCCGCTGCTGGTTGCTGGCAATGCAGAGGTACTAAATGAATTCGCCCCTTATTTGCAAGCATTGGCGAAGTTAAGTGAGGTGAGCGTCGTAGAGGCATTGCCAGATACCGATGCAGCGATAGCCATTGTTGGCGACAACAAGCTCATGCTGAAAGTAGAAATTGATGTTGCAGCCGAACGCGAGCGCCTAGATAAAGAAATGGCCCGCCTATCCGCTGAAATTGCCAAAGCAGCAGGTAAGTTAAACAACGAAAGTTTCGTTGCACGTGCGCCAAGTACAGTGGTCGCTCAAGAGAAGAAACGCTTGGAGGACTTTAGTTCGACGCTAAGCCAGTTGCAGACACAGCGTGCAAAGCTAGGGTAAACCAAGAAAAACAGCCATTCACAGATGCACGCCGATTAAACCACATCAAATGCGGCAGTTCCGATTCAGCCGATGTGTATTCAATCACCAATCCGCAGATAATTGACATCTACGAATTTGTGATTGAACTGCTGTTGATGTTTCGCTTTTCTCTGTGTCTCTGTGTCTCTGTGGTGAAGCTTTTATAGATTTGCCGTTCAAGTTAAATACAGCAGTAAAATCCTCCAGCGCCACTTTAAACCGAACGACGGCGAATCAGAAAAATAAATTCCTCGCCTTTAACTTCCGAAGCCAATAACTCATTCCCCGTCTGGCGACAAAACTCCGTAAAATCAGCTGGTGATTTGGCATCCGTCGCCAGCACTTGCAATACTTGTCCGCCCTGCATCGTCGCTAAAGATTTTTTGGCGCGCAGAATAGGTAAAGGGCAAGCCAACTGTCGCACATCAAGCTCTACATTAAATGCACTCATGCGCTCACCTCGCCACCGGATTGCACCCAAGCCGTGATGCCACCCTGTAAGTTATACACATCTGCCATACCCTGATTGTCAGCAAATGCCGCAGCTTGTGCCGAACGCCCGCCCATTTGGCAATAAAATACCGTCGGGAATTTCTTATCCATATCGTTTATACGCACAGGCAGCAAATGCAATGGCAATTTCTCTGCGCCCTTTATAAACCCGTGCGCGATTTCAGCATCCGTGCGCACGTCGATCAACTTCACTTTTCCTAAGCCCAATAACTGCAACTCCGCCACGGTGATGTTTTTGTAACTCATTTACCAAACCTCGCTCAATATCAATACCACCAAAGGCGCGCATTCTGCTGCTTTCGCTGACTCATGTCTAGATTCAAGCTAGATAAAGCCGCTGCCCGCAGAATTTCAGCGGTGAAATAACTTCAAATGGCGAACTGATGAATCACACTTATTGATGTTTTGCTTTTCTCTGTGTCTCTGTGTCTCTGTGTCTCTGTGTCTCTGTGGTAAAGTTTTCAATTCAACTCAAATAAGCAACCCAGCTAGCTAGTAAAATGAAAACGTTATTTCTTGCGGCTAAAACAGTTATCATATCGTTCATGAAAAAACTTCTTCTAGCCTTTCTTTGCGGTGCCGCTTTTAACTGCCATGCCGATGGACTACCTGATTTAGGCGATTCCTCTCAGGAGACAATTTCCCCGCAACAGGAACGTCAAATTGGCGAACAAAGTATGTTTCGCATACGTGCTAACAAAAATTACCTAGATGACGAGGAAGTCGCAGATTATCTCAATCACCTCGGTAGCCTTTTGGTTGCGAATAGTGGCGAACCCGCACAGCATTTTGAATTTTTTGCGATCAAAGACAATGCCATCAACGCATTTGCCATGCCGGGCGGCTTTATCGGCGTAAATACCGGCCTCGTAATGCTTGCAGAAAATGAGTCAGAACTCGCCTCTGTACTAAGCCACGAAATTGCCCACGTCACCCAGCACCATTTAGCACGCATGATTGCAGGACAAAAGTACGATTCGCTCGCTGCAATGGCCGCGATTGCTGTCGCCATCCTCGCTGCGCGCAACAACCCGCAAGCAGCCACCGCCGCAATTTATGGCGCACAAGGCGGCGCGATGCAAAGACACTTGAACTTCACGCGCGGCTATGAACGGGAAGCGGACCGCATTGGTTTATCCACACTGGAAAAATCAGGCTTCGACACCCATGCAATGCCAGCTTTCTTTACACTAATGCAAAGAGCCACTCGTTTGCACGAAGGAAATACACCCTCTTATTTACTCACCCACCCTGTCACCGCTGAGCGTATTGCCGATGTAGAAAACCGCGTGCAGCAATTTCCATTTCACCTCGTACCAGATAGCCTCGACTTCCAACTGGTACGCGCCAAATTGATGGTCATAAGTAAGTCCGCCTCGGATGCTGTCGCTTACTTCACTTCAGCCTTAGGCAAACAGAAATTCGGCAATCCGATCGCCAATCGCTACGGTTTAGTGCTTGCATTATTGAACGATGACCAGAAACAAGAAGCCACTCAAGAATTTTCCACCTTACGCTCACAAGCGCCTGTGAATGCCATGATAACTACTTTGGGGGGGCAAATAAAACAACTCGACAGTAGCAACAAGGATATAGTCAGTTTCTATCGCAATGCAACTCAAAGATTCCCTCAACACAGAGCACTGTTTTATGATTTTGCCGATGTTTTAATACAAGACAAGAAATTTAACGAAGCACTGAAACTACTCAACGAGCAAATTCTCGCACATGGCAATGACTCACGCCTTTATGAGTTACAAGCCAAAACCTTTTCTGCATTAGGCCGAAAACAAGAAGCGCACCACGCCCTCGCTTACTTCCATATCTTACACGGCGACCTGCACGGCACTATTGAACAACTAAAACTTGCCAAACAAAGTGGCACTAATTTCTATGAACTGTCAACGATTGAGAGCGAGCTTAAACGCTTTAGTGAAATTGCAGCGGCTCAGCACAAGAAAAGGTAGCGAATAAAAATAATTTTAGGTGCGCCAATGCATAGTCACTGGGAACTGCTGCATAACGACCTACAAATCAATCAAAAACTTAAACCAATAAACCGCAGCTCCATCCACAGATTTCTCAAATTAACGCAAATTTTCAAGTGCCCCTAAAACCTTCATCACATAACTAGCCACTTGCCCCGCACTTTGGGGCTTAGTGGAATGGCTAGTTGTTTCATCAGAGGCACAGAGAAAGTCAAACTATCAATAGTTTATTGAGTTCTAAATTACTCACCCAATTGGTGAACTGCCATGGCAGTGCTAGTGTTTTGTTTCTACTCGGTGTTCTCTGTGTCTCTGTGGTACAACTGCTTTTTAATGTTCAACCAACTACTCATTAAGTTATGATTTGTTCTACGACTCTGTGGTGAAGATTTTCAGTTTTCTTTCAAATGTGACAACTGCACCATTCCGCAAGCTAGCACCTTGCCCAAATCGCAACTCAATTGTAATTCACCTAATGAAGCGGCCTTGCCATTCAGCTTCATCAATACCATCGCTTTGTTGAAATGCAACTCGGCATTCTTAGCATCTTGCACAATAAGCTTATCCAAGATCGCCAGTGCCTCTTTATAACGCTGAGCGCCATAGAATGCAGTGGACAAAGCCATATATACCTGAGGATGGGAAGAATCAATCGCCAATGACTTTTGATAATCAACAATCGCTGCATCCCAGTTCTTCAAAGCTGCCGACGCATGCGCGCGATTATAATAAGTGCGTTGCGCGCCTAAACGATCTTCCCCATGCAACAACTGCACAGCATCATCCCACAAGCGAAAATGGTTCTCGAACACCCACAAACGGTTCCACGCCAGCGGTATAAGCAATAGCGCAACCATCCCTCCTAGCAACATAATCTTTTTTTCGGGCAATATACTCACCAGCAAAGGCAAGAGCAACATAAAACCCGGCAGCCACAAATAACTGCGATACAAAACAAAACTTTCCTGCACTCGAATAGTGGTAAATTCTGTTATGAACAACAACCAAGGGTAGAGCAAAGCCAAGCCCAGCAATGCAACTCGCCCTCCACGAAACAAACACCACAGGGCAAAAAGGCCATAGCCAATATAGGCAACTAGCCCAAGCCAACTTGTCCAATCGCGAAAAGACAGAATAAAGGTTTCGCGCATATCTATCGACATCCATGCCGGATTAGGCAGCACCATCAAAACGCAGTATTTGAAGAATAGCCCTGCCTGAGTCAGCGCACTCAGCAGATGTAACTCATGAACGCCATGCAACATCTCCTGCTGTCCGAACAGACTCGCGGCATCAGGCTCATAGGCCATCCCTATTACACCTTTAGAGGACATCACAACCAACAAAGCCACAAGCGCAAAGCCTACCCATGTCACTACTGTGGTAGATAATGAAACTCGGATGCGTTCACGCATCAGCCAAGTCAATGGCAATAATATTGCAGGGGCCATCACACTATGTTCTTTGCTAAACACTGCAAGAAAATAGGCGGCCACAGCCAGTACTAAATGTTTTTTATTATTTTCCAGTAAGCCGCGCAAATAAGCCAATTGCATAATCAGGGAGAACATCGTTGCCATCAAAATACTGCGCTCAACTAGATAGCCAACGCCGTATACAGCAAGCGGATGACAAGCAAAGACTAAAGCGCCTAGGCAAGCGCCCCAAGCCACCAGCTTTTCCTTGCTTTCATCCGCGACAAAAAGGCTTATCCATTGGCGCAGCAAGAGCAACAGCAACAACACATTCATGCCATGCAAAAACAAATTTCCTAGGCGAAACCAAGTTGGATTTTCCCCCGCGAAAACCCAAGTAAAAGCTATGGAAACATAAGGAAACCAACGCAGCCCAAAATTAAACGGCGCATCGGCAAAAGATGACACACTCCTAGCAAAGAAAGGAAGATCATCAAAAAATAAAGGGGCTGTTATAAAAGGTAGATATATCAACACAAGCAAAAACAGCAAAAACAGCGTTTTGCTTCGCTCACCGTCCATTTTTATTTTCTGCACTCTACTCGTCTCCACCATCAAACCAGACACAAAAAAACCCCTCCGAAGAGGGGTTTTTTACACCGATCAGACTAAATTAGCTCCATTTTGCCACTTGTGCAATAACTGCAGCATTGGTGCAGGTTGTAGTAACGGCCCAAGTAAGCGAAGTGTTACCTACAGTTGGTGTAAATACGATATTGCACGCAGTAGATTGAGCGACACCAGTATTCAATGCAGCAGTAATCGCACCTGACGTTGCCACAGTAATGGCTGACACTTCAGTAGTTGCTGTTGGTGCACCAGTTAAACCAATCGAAGTCCATGGATTGGCTATACCTGGGAATGCACCTGCATTATTTTGCGCATAATCAGCAAGTGCCATCTGCACAGAACTCACTGCAGAGCCGACCTTAGAAACCTTAGCCTTAGTTATGTAATCCTGGTAAGCAGGAATCGCTACCGCAGCCAAGATACCGATAATCGCAACCACGATCATCAATTCGATTAGGGTAAAACCTTTTTGTACTTGTTTCATTTTATGGCTCCTTTGCTGTTGAATGGTACACACTCGGTGTGCGAGTTATTAAATGCAGGATGCGTGCCAGTCTCGACGAAATTTAGCCAAAAACTTTTCTGTTTCACCTCTGAATCCCTGACATTCCCTTTGTGGGCATAGCCTCAGGCGCAAAACTTAGCTTATATATTCGCAGCTGCGAGCCATTCTTTCGGGGCTTATAAAATCACATGTGCCAATTATTCGGACTGCACTGATAAGATTTTCGCGCAATTTACGTCAGCCGACTGACAATTTTCGTCACATTGAATCAAGCTACCGTCACCCGCCCAAATTTACGCTTACCCACCTGCGCCACCAAAATCGTTCCCGCATTAATTTGCAATGCCTTGTCACTAATTTTTTCTCCATCTAATTTAACCGCACCTGCCGCTATCATGCGCATTGCTTCGGATGTACTGGTAACAAGATTAGCTTGTTTGAGCAATTGGGCGACACCAATACTACCTTCCACTGAGGTTATAGTGATTTCTGGCATATCATCCGGCAAAACACCTTTTTGGAAACGTGCTTCGAATTCTGCCAGCGCTTCTAAGGCAGCTTGTTTGGAATGAAAGCGAGTAACGATCTCTTGCGCCAGCAGAACTTTAATGTCGCGCGGGTTACGTCCTTGCTGCACTTCTTCGTTCCACTGCGCTATTGTCACCAAGCTTTCAAAGGAGAGAAGTTCCAAATAGCGCCACATGAGTTTGTCGGATATCGACATCAGCTTGCCGAACATATCTTGGGGCTCATCAGTAATACCGATGTAGTTACCCAGCGATTTAGACATTTTGTTCACGCCATCCAGCCCTTCCAAGAGCGGCATGGTGAGTACACACTGTGCAGGTTGTCCGAAATGCTTTTGTAATTCGCGTCCCATCAGCAAGTTGAATTTCTGGTCAGTTCCGCCTAATTCTATATCTGACTTGAGCGCAACAGAATCGTAGCCTTGCACCAGTGGGTAAATAAATTCGTGTATAGCGATAGGCTGATTGCCTTTGTAGCGCTTGGAGAAATCATCACGCTCCAGCATTTGCGCGACCGTGTGAGTCGCAGCCAAACGAATCAAATCCACGGCACTGAATTTATCCATCCAAGTGGAGTTGAACACCACTTCTGTTTTAGCCGGATCCAACACCTTGAATACCTGGTCGCGATAACTTTGCGCATTCTCCAACACCTGTTCGCGAGTTAAAGGTGGGCGGGTGGTATTTTTGCCAGTGGGATCACCAATCATGCCGGTAAAATCACCGATAAGAAACAGAGCGTGATGCCCCAAGTCTTGCAATTGGCGCATCTTATTTAGTAGCACCGTGTGACCTAAGTGTAAATCAGGGGCCGTCGGATCAAAACCGGCCTTAATACGTAAAGGGCGATTCTGCTCAAGCTTTTGTTTTAATTCATGCTCCAGCAGTAGTTCATCTGCGCCGCGTTTAATAGTTTCCAAAATTTCTAGCTGTGTCATATCTCTAAATCATCATCATGTTATCGGGTGGGAGTGTCATAAAACACATGCCATTCGTCTGTCATTTGCTATCGCCTGTCGAAACCTACAAGCCATTCATTCTGCCCCGCAACAAATACTCCAGCGGATTTTGAAGCAATGCGCGTTTCTGTTAAAGTTGCGCCCACTCGACGAAGCAAGCTTCGTCAAACTATAAAAATAGCAGCCTCGGGAGGCGCGAATGTTACCGCAAAACACCTTATCGCAAGCACACAAATTAAAGCTCCGCTGGTTCGTCACCCTGTCGAGCTTGCCTTTGTTTGGTGTAGTTACAGCCTTTGGCATCATGCCACAAACCACATTTGATAGTTCAGCCGCAAAAACTGTTGAAGCAGAAATTACCTTGCCGCTTGAAAACAGCAGCAATTCAAATGCCACTTTTTGGCGTAGCGAATACCTACATCGCGGTGACACCGTAGCAGAGCTGCTACAGCGATTGAATATTGATGACGATGCTGCAAAAACATATCTGCGCAAAAGCAGGCAAGCCGCTTCATTCCGCGAATTGTCTGTCGGCAAGGAAGTTCAAAGCGAAATAGCGGCAGATGGCTCTTTATTAGCACTGCGCTATCTGAGCAATGACGGACAGCAGAGCATCATCGAAAAAACGAACGATAGCTACACTCACATCACTTTGCCTGCTGAGTTAGAAAAGCGAGTATTCATGGCCAGTGGTGAAATACAGTCAAGTCTGTACGCAGCCACCGATGAGGCAGGCATAAGCGATCCAATTGCCAACCAAATAGCAGATATATTTGATGGTGATATCGACTTCCATCACGATTTGCGTAAAGGTGACAGGTTCACTGTCATCTATGAAAAGACCTATAGCAACGGCGAGCCACTTCGGTCTGGCCACGTTTTAGCGGCGGAATTCATCAACAAAGGTCACGCGTACAGTGCCGCCTATTTCCAAACTAGCGCCACATCCGGCGACTATTACACACCCGAAGGGAAAAGCATTCATAAAGCTTTCCTGCGCTCTCCTCTAGCGTTCTCACGTATTAGTTCCGGCTTTAGCCTGTCACGCTTCCATCCCATATTACATAAATGGCGCTCGCACAAAGGCGTGGATTATGCCGCCCGAACTGGCACCAAGGTAAAAGTCACGGCTGACGGTATTGTAACGTTTGTTGGCAGAAAAGGCGGCTATGGCAAAGTCATTATGGTCAAACATCCAGGCCGTTACACCACGGTTTACGGACACTTGTCCCGCTTTACAAAAGGCTTACATAGAGGTCAGCATGTCACACAAGGTGAGGTAATCGGCCGTGTTGGTATGACTGGGCTAGCCACCGGGCCTCACTTACACTACGAATTTAGAGTCAACGGAATCCAACGTGACCCTCTCCGCGTAGCGCTACCCGATGCGACACCTATTAATGCGGCGCAAATAACTGCCTTTATTGCCAGCACTCGCTATCTAAATGATCGCCTGTCCTTGATGGACAATACCCGCTTAGCACAGCTAAATTGATTCTCATCTGGTGAGCCAATCTAATCTCTATATCGGCATCATGTCCGGCACCAGTCTGGATGGTATTGACGTAGCCCTAGTTGATTTATCTGGCGCGCAACTCAAGCTATTAGCTACGCATTACCAAGCCTACCCACTTGCCTTAAAAGAAGCCTTGTTGGTGCTACACCATCCAAGTGAGAATGAACTACATCAATCTCAAATAGTCGCCAAGCAACTAGCCCAAGATTACGCCGCTGCAACTTTAGCATTGCTCAAAATAGCCGGAGTTGCGGCCAGTGACATTCGTGCTATTGGCTGTCATGGGCAGACTATCCGCCACCGCCCAGAGTTGGGCTATTCCATCCAACTTGGCAATGCAGCACTACTGTCCGAACTAACCGGCATTAGCGTAGTCAGCGATTTCCGTAGTCGTGACATCGCTGCACAGGGACAAGGAGCGCCCTTGGTTCCGGCTTTTCACAATCAGGTTTTACGCCATCCAGACATCCATCGCGTCATCGTTAACATTGGCGGCATTAGCAATCTGACTAAGTTGGCTCCTGGTCAAGCCATCCTCGGCTTTGACTGCGGGCCAGGCAACCTACTCATGGATGCATGGATACAAAAACATCAAGGTCAGGCTTACGACAAGAATGGTGACTGGGCGAGCACTGGCAAGCTGATCCCCGCGCTACTTCAGCGATTGCAGCAGGAAGCCTTTTTCAATGCACCACCACCCAAAAGTTGTGGGCGTGACTTATTTAATTTGCATTGGCTAAGTTTACAACTGCACGGAGATGAAGCTCCAGAGGATGTACAAGCCACTTTGCTGACATTAACTGCTTACAGCATTAGCGATGCCATCTCCAAACATTGTAAAAGGGCGCAGGAAGTCTATTTGTGCGGCGGCGGCGCTCACAACCAAGCTCTCACCAAGCAGCTGAGTGCAAGTCTACCTCAGTGTCGTATCCAAGCCAGTGACGCAATCGGGATTAACGCTGATTGGCTCGAAGCGATTGCATTCGCTTGGCTCGCGCAGCAAGCCATACAAGGCAAGACGGCCAACTTACCGGAAGCAACAGGAGCAAGTCACCCCTGCATCTTAGGTGCCATCTATCAGGCATAAGCCTAAAAACTACAGTTCAATCCACAAATTCCGCAGATTTTCAATCGGTTGCAGACATGCACATCCGATGTACTGACTAGTGCAAGGCATGTAAGTTGTTGATGCTTCGCTTTTCTCTGTGCCTCTGTGTCTCTGTGGTGAGGTTTTTAGATCGGCGAAAATCTGTAATCACAGGATAAGGCAAGCGCCATAAAAAACGGGAGCGCTCTCGCACTCTCGTTTTCAAGCTAACTACAGACTCATCTTACACAGAGAAAGACGAACCACAGCCACAAGTCGTTGTTGCATTTGGATTCTTAATAACGAATTGAGAACCTTCCAAACCTTCAGTGTAATCAATCTCTGCGCCAGACAAGTATTGAAAACTCATCGAGTCTATCAATAGCTGAACGCCATTTTTATTCAATACCGTGTCATCTTCATTCACGACTTCGTCAAAAGTGAAGCCATATTGAAATCCGGAACAGCCGCCACCGCTCACAAATACACGCAACTTAAGATCGGCATTACCCTCTTCTTCAATCAATTCTTTTACTTTGTTTGCCGCATTATCGGTAAATAAAAGTACCTCTGGCATTTCTGTTACTGTATTCATCATTGTCTCCACAAAATTTTACGAGTCGGTGCCACTCAGCTTCAATGCCACCACTTTATCAGAAACCTCTGACAAGTGGATTAGTTTGCCCTCTACAATCGCACCCAATTGAATCTCCAGTGTCTTGTAATGGACATCTCCGGTAAGTTTGGCCTTGCTCTGCAACTCCAGATATTCCGAAGCACGTACTGCCCCCGTCACTGTACCATTGACCACCAGATGAGTAACACTAATCTCACCATCTACGCAGGAATGCTCACTTAACACCAAGGTGCTGGGTTTGCCTACGTCGGCAATAACATTCCCATCCACTTTTCCATCTATACGCAAACCTCCGGCAAAAAGCAGGTCACCCTTAACTCTGGTTCCTGCACCGATCAAAGAATCTATGCGATTCTGCGGTTTACTTGGTCGGCTACCAAACATCGTGTTCTCCCTTAATTCAGGTCAATAGTTTGTTTAACTTTGGGCTCACTGGCCCCCTTTTCAAATACCCTGATCTCTACACTTTCAAGCTTCATTCCATCTGGTATCGTAAAAATTCGATCTATGCGCTGATAATACTTAAAACTTAATTGATGTGCAGCAATATCGACCGAATTTTCCTTAGGGAATTGTATCACTACTTTTTTACCGTCTTGCACCCCGTTTGCCAGCAATTGCATATTTCCCTTAAATTCTCTGGCGCGCCTCTGTACATTCTGCACTAACAACAAGCGGCAATGATATTCACCTGGCAAGGAATCCGGCTCTACCTTCAAGCGATGAATACTCAAGTCAGTGTCTTTTCCACCTATAAGAGGGAGATCTTGAAAAAACATCAGGTCTTCTTTAAGTCGCAGATTTTCTGCATTCAAACTTTTTAACTGACTTGAAGTCTCCAGCATCGCTGAATGTTCAATCTGAACTTTGCGCTCATCGGCAGCCGATAGATTAGCCAATTTCGCATTATCTGCCTCAAGAAATGCGACACGATCACGCAATTTTTCGAGCTCATCTTCAGCCATACTGCGATGAAAACCTGCCAACTCTAAACCTGAGTCGTATGCCCACCAAACCAGCATTCCAGAGCCCAAAATAAATGGCAGCATGATAGCCCAACGTACATACCAAGGCACATGCGGACGTACAGACAAACGCGGTGCCGAAATACTAAATTTCCGCTTCATTTTTCTTATCATATTATGGCAGCAAGGGTAGTACGTTAAGCGCGGTAGCTTCCGGGAAGCCGAACATAATATTCAAATTCTGCACCGCCTGACCCGCCGCGCCTTTAACCAAATTATCAATCACCGACAAAACCACTATCGTATCTCCGTCCTGAGGGCGATGTATCGCAATCCGGCAATGATTTGAACCGCGCACCGAACGTGTCTCCGGCAGACTTCCCGCTGGCAACACATCTACAAAGGCCTCCTTGGCGTAGCGCTGCTCGTACAATGCCTGCAAATCCACTTCGGTCTTAATCTGCGCATATAGCGTCGCATGAATACCCCGAATCAAAGGTATCAAATGCGGCACAAAGGTAAGCCCCACTGATTTACCGGCGACACTGCTCAAGCCTTGCACTATCTCCGGTAAGTGCCGGTGACCTGACACACCATAGGCTTTAAAGTTATCAGAGGCCTCAGAGAACAAAGTCGACACCGCAGCCTTACGCCCCGCACCCGACACACCAGATTTTGCATCCGCAATCAGATGGGCATCCCCTACTAGGCCAGATTCCAACAAAGGAATAAAACCCAACTGCACCGCCGTTGGATAACAGCCTGGATTTGCCACCAAGCGCGCTTGTTTAATCTGCGTCCGGTTGACTTCCGGCAAACCGTAGACCGCCTCAGCGACCAAGTCTGGGCAGGCATGAGCTAGGCCATACCACTTCTCCCACTCGGCAATATCTTTAATACGAAAATCTGCTGACAGATCAATGACCCGCACACCCGCGTCCAATAAGGCACGAGTCTGCGACATTGCAATGCCGTGCGGAGTCGCAAAAAACACGACATCGCACCGTTCTAGATGCGCTTCATCAGGATGGGTAAACAACAGATCAACGTAAGCACGCAGACTTGGAAACATCTGACTGACAGAAGTTCCGGCATCAGCACGTGAAGTAATAACACTTAACTCAACAAGTGAATGCAGAGCCAACAAGCGTAACAACTCAACTCCTGTATACCCTGTCCCGCCAACAATACCAACCTTGACCATTCCCAACTCCCGCCCAATACTCAAAAGACAAATAATAAATGAAAAAACCGCCCTAAGGCGGCCTTTTCTGCATTTCTGACATATCTTTCGATAATGCAGAATTGCTTAACGCTTAGAAAACTGCTTCTTGCGACGTGCTTTGCGGAAACCAACCTTTTTACGCTCAACTTCACGCGCATCACGAGTTACCAGACCTGCTTTACTCAAGACAGGCTTCAACTCAGCATTGAAATCAATCAGCGCACGAGTAATACCGTGACGCACAGCACCCGCTTGACCTGACTCACCTCCACCAGAAACGTTTACCATGATGTCAAATTTTTCAAGCATCTCAGTAAGCTCTAGAGGCTGGCGCACAATCATACGTCCAGTTTCACGGGAGAAAAACTCATCAATTGGCTTATCGTTCACAACGATTTCACCCTTGCCAGATTTCATAAATACGCGTGCTACTGCGCTTTTGCGACGGCCAGTGCCGTAATTATAAGTCACGCTCATGATTATGCCTTTAACAGATCAATAGGTTTAGGTTGCTGTGCGCTATGCGGATGGATCGTTCCCGCATAAACTTTCAGCTTACGTAACATTGCATATCCCAACGGACCCTTAGGCAGCATGCCACGTACGGCCTTTTGCAATACACGTTGCGGATGGCGCTGATTCAGCTTGTTAAAATTAGTTTCGTAAATACCGCCCGGATAACCCGTGTGGCGATAATACATTTTAGCCTCAGCTTTATTGCCAGTCACGCGCAGCTTTTCAGCATTAACCACCACGACAAAGTCGCCGGTGTCTACGTGAGGCGTATAGATAGCCTTGTGTTTACCGCGCAAGCGAGCAGCTATCTGACTAGCCAAACGGCCCAGAATTTGATTGGAAGCATCTACAAGAAGCCAGTCGTGCTGAACTTCATGAGGCTTAGCGGAAAATGTTTTCATGGCATTTCCTAATACAAAAGAGTTAGTAAACTTCGAAGGGCGCGGATTGTATGCGAGACAGCAAGCTTCTGTCAAATAACTCTTCACTACTTTGCATATTTAATATTTTCACATCAGAAATATTACAACATTACCGCAGTTTTCTATGCGCGCATTTGAGCAAGCCGCTTCGCGGCTATTCGCTCCAGAACATTTATCCGCAGGTAGCTACTCTAGCGAAGATCGCTGCAGCAACATTGTATCCATCCACTCACCAGCCTATCTATCGGCGGCGTTCCGGTCGCCACCCAGCAATTTTTCTCATATAACGAAGTATCTGCCCGCAATAAACGAACATAACTGAATTCGAGGCTTCTCCTCCAGCCAGCTCTCGCCCCTTATAGCGCGCATGCAGTATGATGCGCGCTATAAATCATTTAACTAATATCTATGTCTTGGTTTCTCACCAACCTTATCAGCGCTTTCTTACTTCCACCGCTTAATTTACTAATTTTGGCAATTGTCGGATTATTGTTTTGGAACAAACGTCCACGCTTTGCACGCACCACGCTCACCACTTCGATAGCACTTCTGTGGTTGCTCTCAACACCTTATTTCGCCCATATTTTATTGCACCGTCTAATGGACAAGACTTACGCTGTTAACACCCGCAACGCGCCTGCCGATGCCATCGTCGTATTAGGAGGGGGAGCTTATTTAAATGCGCCTGAATACGGCGGAGACACCGTGAACTCGGCCAGTCTGCTACGTCTACGTTATGGCGCAAAACTACACCGTGAAACTGGAAAACCGATTTTAATTACTGGCGGGAAGCCGCTCGGAAACGCAATATCCGAGGCTGAGCTAATGAAGCAGGTTTTAGAACAAGAATTCAACACCCCAGTACGCTGGACAGAAAATGCTTCAAATAACACCTTAGAAAATGCAAAGCTTAGCTTCTCCATACTCAAAGCAGAAGGCATAAGCCGAATTTATTTAGTTACCCATGCGTGGCATATGCCACGCTCAATACTTGCTTTTCAATCCGTCGGATTCACTGTCGTTCCTGCCCCGATAAACTTCCCCTCTAGCGCCAAATCCAGTTTGCTCGAGTTCATCCCCAGTGCTTCCGGTTTGCATATGAGTCGCACTTTCATGCATGAAGAAATAGGGAAGCTTTGGTATCGGTTAAAATCTTAAACTAGCGTCAAATCATCCGTGCATTCCACTGCGAAGATTCGGCGAAAAGCAGTATAAATGACAAATGAGGTGTTAAATGAAAGCACGTATTAAATGGGTTGAACAGGTTTCATTTTTGGGAGAAACTGAAAGCGGACATGCAGTACTAATGGATGGCGCCCCTACCGCAGGAGGCCGCAACCTAGGCCCGCGACCGATGGAAATGCTATTGTTAGGGGCGGGAGGTTGCACCAGCTTTGACGTAATCGGCATCCTAAAAAAAAGCCGCCAAGCCGTCTCAGATTGCTATGTAGAATTAAAAGCCGAACGCGCCGAACAAGATCCAAAGGTGTTCACCAAGATACACATGCATTTTGTGGTAAAAGGCAAAGACATCAAAGCAGACGCAGTAGAACGCGCCATCAAACTGTCCGCAGAAAAATATTGCTCCGCATCCATTATGCTAGGTGCGACAGCCGAGATAACACATGACTTTGAGATTGTTCAAGGGCCGTGAGAAGCTGTGAAACGTGAGGGTGAAGCTGTGAAACGTGAAACGCAGTGAAGCGCTATGCGTCCGCTCCACATTTCACATTTCACATTTCACATTTCACGGCCTCAAACCCAATACACCGACCGAGTCATCGCCACCGACATGCCGCGCATTGCCAGCTTTACTGGCAAAGGCAGCTCGGCTGCACCCAGCTTGACCGCCATGTCGGAGTGGCCAACCTCATCAACATACATCTGTTGCACGATGGCGCGGCTCTTAGCATCCTGCGCTGGCAGGCTGTCGAGGTGACTTTGCAGATGCGCACCGACTTGACGTTCGGTTTCGGCCAGAAAGCCTAAATTCCATTTGTCGCCCAGCAGCCCTGCCAGAGCGCCAATTGCCAGCGAGCTGGTATACCAAAGCGGATTGAGCACACTCAGATGCCCCCCCAAGGCTTCAACACGCCGTGAAGTCCATGCAAGGTGCTCCGTCTCTTCCCAAGCGGCCTGCCCCAGCTTCTCTTGCACAGCGGGATCATGCGCCGTCAGCGCCTGCCCCTGATACAGCGCTTGAGCACATATCTCGCCGGTATGATTGATGCGCATCAGTGCCGCCGCGTGGTTCTTCTCCGCATCATCCATCGTCGCATCGTCCACTCCTTGGTCAGGACAAGGACGTGCAGTCGGCGCTTTGGCAAACAAAGTACGCAGACCTTTGTCGAATTCAACAATTAATCCATCCAGATTTAACATGAAGCACTCCGAAGATTATTTAATGGCGTGAATGTAGGCAATCAGCCCTAGCCTGTCAAATAAAAACGGACACCCGAAGGTGTCCGTTTTTATTTGCTTACCCCCACAAGGAGGGCTGACAATTTAGAACTTGTGGATCATACCCAGACCGAATGCGCTCTGTGTAGAACCTGCATCCTTACCGAACAAACCGTATGTACCATTGGTGTCATTCTTAAGTGCTGTGTAAGCCAAGAATATTTCGCTACGCTTAGACATAGTCATGCCATAACGCAAACTAACTTGATTTGCGCCTACTTTCGCAGAGTTAACATCACCGGCGACAGCATAGCTAGCAGCTAAAGTATTGCTGCCTAGTTTTACAGAACCAGTCAACTCAGAGTTGCTTTGAGTCAAGTCATTTACAGTGTAGTTTTCTTGAGTCAAACCAATCCAAGCACCACTAAAGTCATAACGACCTACAAGGCGAAGGCCTGTATTTGTCTTGCCAGCGGCTGACTCGTCAGCACGGCTTTCGTAGCCAACTGCAACGTAAAGACCTGAATCGTTATAAGTTGCAGATGCTGACAAAATAGATTTGTCTGTTGTTGCTGTAG
>Ga0316204_10006229_pt1 | contig 18556 bp, 16 predicted proteins | sample 6monrhotite_MG_2_FD_205661 | JGI IMG/M metagenome (GOLD analysis project Ga0316204, IMG submission 205661) | Microbial mat bacterial communities from mineral coupon in-situ incubated in ocean water Damariscotta River, Maine, United States -... | ecosystem: Environmental > Aquatic > Marine >... | reverse complement strand
GGCAATAGGATCGGAAGATAGCTCTTGGCACCTGATGGCAAACGCGGTTTTACCGCTCAGCTTTTCGATCGGCACGGCGGCACTGCTGGGCATGTTTGTGCTGTAGAATTCTCTGGAGCGGGTAACGTACTCCAGAACCCCGTATCAATCAATTACAATAAGTATCATAACTCCTTCATAAATATGGGTTTATGCATCTTGGCTTGTATCAATCAGTTGCATACGGTAGCGCATAATTACATATTTTTGGGCGGGTTGTATGGGGGGCTGTCATGCCAAAACGGGCAAAGGAACTTTCGTCGTTGGAGGTTAGGCGACTTCCGAGCGGCGTCCATACAGTCGGTGGTGTCGCTGGGCTACTGATACAGGTTACGACCAATGGAGCACGATCTTGGCTGCTTAGGGTCCGGGTCGGCGATAAACGGCGTGAGATTGGCCTAGGTGCGTTTCCTGAGGTGAGCCTTGCCAGAGCGCGTGAGAAGGCCTCAGAGGCCAAAGACGCCATCCGCAACGGTATTGACCCTGTCGAAGCGCGCAGGGCCGCAAAGTCGGCGCTGTTGGCTTCACAGCGGAAAGGACTGACTTTCATAGAGGCTTTCGAGAAATACGCCGAAAAGAAGTTACCAGAACTTAGGACAGATCGTTACCGCAGTCAGTGGCGGGCCACGGTCGAGAAATATGCTTTTCCAGAACTTGGCTATATGCTTGTGCAAGACATCTCTCGCGACGATATCTTGCGTGTCTTGCATCCGATTTGGGAAATTCGGACAGAAACAGCAACAAAAGTCCGACAACGCGTCGAAAAGACATTGGACTATGCAAAGGCGGCAGGCCATCGGACGGGAGACAATCCCGCAGCTTGGCGTGGCAACCTCGAACTGGCCCTTTCCGCGCCCGGCAAGATTGCACCAAAAGAGAATTACCCAGCGTTGCAAGTTGAAGAAGCTGCAAGGTGGTGGGCAGATCTTCTTGGCCGAGAGGGTATGGGCGCAACGGCGCTAAGGTTTCAGGCTTTAACCGCATCGCGGACAGGTGCGGTGCGTTTCGCCAGTTGGGGCGAGATAGACTTCGACGCGCGGTTATGGACGATCCAACCGGGGAGGACTGCTAGCAAGATATCGCCAACAGGCAAGCCACATCGCGTTCCTTTAACCGACACAATGATTGCTTTATTGAATGAGCTGCCGCGTATGGGTGACCTACTGTTTACATCGTCACGCGGTGGCCCTTTGTCGGATGCTACAATGGGAAAGGTTATGCGCGGCATACACGAGGCAGATCTGAAGCGTGGGGGTGTTGGATATGTCGATGCAAAGACAAAGGATCAAGCCGTCCCTCACGGTCTGCGCAGTTGCTTTAGGGTGTGGGTGACAGAGCGCACTAGCTTCGATGGCGATATGGCTGAAATTGCACTCGCCCACAATGTAGGCAGCAAGGTCCGTCAGGCTTATGACAGATCAGACATGGTCGAAAAGAGGCGTGCAATGATGGATGATTGGGGGATGTTCCTAGGCCATGAGTGATGTCAAAGAAGACTATGAGGCGTTGCGCGACGAGTATGAACGCTTGGCGCGCGAGGCCGAACGACAGATGGTGTCACCAGATTTGTCAGAAGCAGAGCGTGCGGATGCGTCGGACCGTGCGAAGGTCTACTGGCAGTTGCGGGGTGGCGCTGCAGACACGATTGCAAATGCGTCTGCCGCTCAGTTGGCAAAGATCAGAAAACCAAAAGGCGAAACGCAGATCACTAAGGATCGGCGAACCTTTCTACAGGGGATCGCTGTGGAAATCGGAACCGACAACAGGGAAGCTATCGCCGCAACTGCGCTCCAGAGCCATAGCTATATGGCGAAAAAGCTTTGGTCAGCCACGGGCGAGAAGGCGCGTGGTAAAATATTGAATTTTATGAAGAATCAAGGATTAGAGTAGCGATCTAGAATAGCCAAACTACACCCTTGCAGATGTTCCAACGAGTGAGAATCTGTCCATATTAGGTAGTATCTTCAATAACGAGGTGCTCCATGTATCTTTCAGACAAGCAAGTTGCGGGTAGGTTCAACGTCAGTCGCCAGACAGTATGGCGGTGGTGCCGTGACGAAGGCTTCCCCGAACCTATCAATCTAAGTCCCGGCTGTACGAGGTGGAAATTATCCAACGTTGAAGCTTGGGAGTCTGCCAAAGAAGCGGCGGTTCACCGGCAGGCTCATCTGGACGAGTGGAAGATCTCCAAGACTGTCGTTGATCACTCTATTAAACGAGAGCGCTCATGACAGATGGTGTGCTAGGTCCCTTCCAAAAGAGCGTCAAGGCGAGCGATGTTCCAAACGGGTCAATTGCAGGAAAAGAAGCTGTCCGTGCTGCATTTGCAAATGCTGAGACTATTCTGGCGGAACCTGCTGTTGGCGTTGTGGAAGGGGGTGCCCCCATTACTCCTCTGGGTCACAACGCTGGAAACTACTTCTTTATTCCTCCTAGCGGACAGTTACGTAAGTTTAGCGCTGAATCTCTCGAGGTTGGGAGAGGCGTCAGATCGCTTCTCATGGGCCAAGGTCCAGACGTTGAAGCTTGGTGTCTAGAACGATTTTCTACGGGCGACGGGAACTGGAACCCAAGAATAGCGGGTCTCTGGATCATTGAGAGATGCAATGAAAACGGAGTGTTCGATCCTGATCGCGCGGACCTCCGCAGTATTGGGGTGTGGCGGGATCGACTTGGCTACGCCGTCGCTCATTGCGGCGACTGCGAGGTCGCACCCGATGGCTCCGTCAGCCTTTTACAAAGCGCATCGATCGGGGCAATCATGATTGGCGCAGGAGCAATAGAACCGCCAAGCTTTGCAAGTATTTCGGCAAACTTGCGACTCAACCTGCTTAACCGAATTCGCGAGCTCTGGGGCTGGAAGCGAAGCGTTGATGCAGACATTTGGTTGGGTTGGGTCGCCGCGGCTTGCCTGGGAGGTTTTCCGGAGTGGCGCTCGCACCTCTACGTCCATGGAAATCGTGGAAGCGGAAAGTCAAAGTTGCTCGAATTGGCCGCAGCGCTCCTCGGCGAATTGGCTGGCGAAATCGTCAATGATGCAACCGAAGCGGGGTTGCGGCAATCCAGAAACAATGAGGCGCGACCATTGCTCATCGATGAGTTCGAGCCAGACGATAACCCCCGCAATGCCAGCCGACAGGAGAGCATGCTGGCTCTGTTCCGACGGATGTCAGGCGGCGGAGGTGGTCGAATCTCAAGAGGCGGCGCTGATCACACGTCGAAGTCGTTCCGAATTGTTGGGGCCGCCTATGTGAGTTCGATCAATCATATCCAATTCGAACCGCAGGACAGCTCACGGATTGTCGTACTGGGATTGTTGCCAATCCCTCGACCGACGGCACCCTCAGGTGGCACTGACAAACTGACCGAAGTGTTCGAGATCTGTCGAAAGTTGTCTTCACAGTTTCGCGGCAGAATGCTTTCTCAAAGTGAACGTTGGGACAGAACGCATGCGGCGATTTCAGCAAAAGCAAAATCGATGGGTGCTGATAGCCGGCAAGCGGACACCGCTTCCACAATCCTAGCGGGACTAGACCTCTTCCTCTTCGATGGTGAAATCGATGAACTCCGTCTTGAGGATCTTGTTGTGCCGATGAAGGCAATGATTGCTGCCGGTGGCGATGACGACGAGTACTCTGAGGGCCTCGATGCATTGGACTATTTGTTTTGCTCAACCCTAACTCTGGATCACAGTCTAAAGCGAACAGTTGGAGAGTTGCTGGCAGCCGCCCTTGGCAAGTGTGATATCGCAGACGTCGTCGAGCCAGAGGCCGCCCTAGCGCGCCATGGAATCTACATTTGCGCTGAAAAGGAAGGCTTCGCAGTTCGATATGGTCAGCAATCCCCGGCCGCTATGCTTTATGCAAATACGAAATGGCGTAAAGGTGCACATACATCAGCGTTGCTCAAGATCGACGGTGTTGAGAAGCCCGCATCAGCCTTGCGGTTTGGTCGACGAGGGCAGCATAGGGTCGTGACTGTTCCGGCGTCGTACGTCTCTGGTGAGGATTGAGTTCGCGGATTCTGTGTCCCAACGTTGGGCTTTTGTCACATCTAACGCTCTGAAAAGAAAGATAGATGTGTAATCCAGCGGGTGTGACATACAAACGGACAACCACCCACCTCCTTTTAGGACCCTCTATTCATCAACTGAGTATACTAATCGTAATTAGTGTAACAGTTGTGGAAGTGCATAGATAACAAGACGCTAGCTGGGACACTGGTCTGTCCCAGCGGTGTCACACTTGGGAAATCTGTCACACGTCCATCAGGCTGTGAGGCAGAACTGACGGGAGGGGTGGGTTAGATCTCTCAAACCTGAACATTGTCAGACCCACTACCACCCTAACGCGCAGATTTTATTTCCCTGAAACGGCGAGAATTCGTCCAACTATCTTTCAGACAGCGTAGATTTTGCGGGTCGAAGAAAGTGCAGCGAATTGCAATAATTAGTTCAAATAAATCAATGCATTATGCCTCGACTTATTAAAGGTGGGTGGGCGCTTTCTGGATTTTGCTAATGTCAATTCATTATTCCCGAATGCGTCTCTAGTATCATTCCGCTACGGGCAGTAAGCCCCAAGAGGATAATGTGCGGTGTAGCTCCTTCAGTTCAACCGCCATGAATGCGCCGAGACAAGAAGTACAAGAGCTCTTGGGTCCTTCCTGGAAAATTCTGACACAGGGGTTATTCGCGCCCCGTTGGACTTGAGACTGCCAATTTTTTCGAAGTTGCTGATATGGTTGCTGTTCTTGTTCATGCAAACAGATCTCTGATGACAGTGTACAATTTTGATAGAAGGGTGGGCTTGGGTCCAATTTCGAACTTTGGTAATGCCCATCTTTTTGGCGAGGCAAGCGATTTCTGTTCCTAACATGGGGTAGCCCTTTTCATCAGGTTGGTGACTAGCCTCTATCCGAATTGCTTCAAGACCGTCGTTCGCCAATAATCAGCATAGCTTCGTAGCAATGAGGCATTCTCAACATCAACGCGCGTGCTGGAAGTTAGGTTTGCAGCGTCTTTCTTGATAGCAAGCAAGGACGCTCCTGCACTTGTACCTGTCGTTCCCGAAGCGCGATGTATCGCGGAGCCAGTCGCGACTCCCAACATATGAAGGTATGTTCGGTTTCCCGCGAAAGGACCTTCTACTATGATTTGACCGCTGTGTCCGATGTTGCCCAAGCACTCTGCCGTGACGAGCGCGAGGTAAAGTGACACCGCTGCACCGCGCTTTGATGTCCCCACGCCGGGCTCTTCGCCAATCCAATGAGAACGACGGTTCTTGAACGGCCCCGTATTCTCAACGACCGCTGGCATCAGCATGATTTGGTTTGCAATCACGTCCTCTACGTCTAACGCAGTTGGGGCTGGGTACGTTCCACCTGTTGCAAGGTCATGTTCGCGTCCGCCCATGAAACGTGCTGATGGGGCCGGGTCGCCTAGTGCGGTGACGTTCATCAACGTATCGAGATTTGGATCCAGTCGGATATCTTTGCCGCCGAGTGACATCGCAATCACCCAGGTGCCCGTTGACACAACGCTGAATGGTTTCTGCTCACTCAAGACGTAAGGTAGCAGGGACGCGTTGGAGTCGTGGACGCCGCAATACACCGGTGTGTCTTCGGGCAGCCCTGTACGTGTTGCGACATAGGGCAATACAGACCCTAGCAGATCGGAGGGCTTCCGTACTGGCGGGAGCTTGTCGGCAATCCCAAGTTTGTCGACCAATGATGAAAACGTGCCGGTGTGTGGGTTCCACAGGTCGGTATGACAGCCGAGTGATGTGACATCCATGGCGGTGTGTCCGGTGAGCCTTGCGACCCAGTACTGTGGATAGGTGACAATACAGTTGGTGCGATCTTTAAGCTCCGGATCTTCGTGAAACTGCCAAAAAAGCTGCGCCCCGATGTTGAGACCACCGGCCAGAGGCGGCGAGCCTGTCTCAGAGAACGGAGGTCGGATCGTGTTGTAGCGATCAACAACTTCATCAGGGCCAGAGTGCTCGTAGTCTAGGATGGGCGCGGCAAGCTCCCCATGCTTATCCAAGAGAGCTGCACAAGCTCCGTGGGTGGTGATCGATATCGCATCTACACCGTGCTTTGCGTGGAAATCCCGCAAACTATCCAGAAGAAAATCCCAATGGCCTTCGACATCAAAATGCGGCCAGGGCGGCCCCGCCAAGACTGTGTTGGGGCGTGTGACAACCACGATCTCGGATAGGTCCGATGTATCGACCAATGCCAATTTGGCGTTCGTTTTCCCAATATCGATGACGGCGACATGCTGTGGTGTCATGGCAAGTGGAAAACTGTTTCGAGCGGTGTTGCCACGGGCTCGTTGCTTGGGTGTGTCTCCATGATATCGGCCATATGTGCCCACCACCTTTGCATCACCGGGTGATTTGGCAGTCTAGTCATACCATGGTCCGTCTCGCGCCATAACACACCAAACAAGATGTTTGTTTCTGCATCCAAGTGGATCGAATAATCAGAAACGCCCGCATTTTTTAGCAATTCGCAAAGCTCTGGCCAGATTTCATCGTGGCGTTTGATGTATTCTTCTCGACAACCGGGATAGAGCTGCATTTTGAAAGCGTATTTTTCCATTAGCGTGACCGCCACATTGTCCAAAGCCGTGGCAAGGCGATGACGCCGATCAAGAGGCCGCCGATGACAATCGACATTACGATGCCTGGTACGTTCAGCAGACCGAGGCCAAAGGTCACAAGGCCCATGACAAAGGCGGCGATAACAACGCCAACGATTGTGCCTGAACCGCCTAGGATACTTACGCCACCTAGGACAACCATGGTAACGATCTCAAGTTCCCAGCCGGTTGCAATCGAAGGTCGTGTCGATCCCAGCCTCGCCGTGAGGCAAACGGCGGCAATACCGGACATCAGACCTGTCAAAAGAAACAGGATGAACTTGACCCGTTGAACCCGGATGCCAGAGAACATTGCACCCATTGGATTGTTCCCAATCGCATAGACGGCGCGACCAAAGTTTGTCTTGTGCAACAAGACTGCATAAATCACTGCGATGATCGCAAAGAGCACGAACTCAAACGAGATCACCCACCACACATAGCCCTGACCGAAATACGAGAAACTGGCAGGATATCCGCCATAGGCCTGATCACCCAAGACGATAAAGCTGATGCCGCGGAACAAGCTCATGGTGCCGATGGTCACAACGATTGACGGCAAGCCCATGCCTGTCACTAGAATGCCGTTAAAAGCCCCACAAAGTAGCCCGACGTTCAGGCCAATGAATACCAAACCGGGTGTGCCAACGCCCATCTGAGCAGCAGCGCCCATCGCCGTTGAGGCCAGTGCAATGATGGCTGCAACGGATAGATCAATCTCGCCTGAGATAATCAAAAGGGCCATCGCAAAGGCGATCATTGCCTTTTCAGTGAAGTTGAAGGTCGCGTCGGACAGATTCCACGCGTTTAAGAAGTAGGGTGAGGCAAAGCTGTTCGCGACAAAGATCGCGATGGCGACCAGCAACAGGAGGGACTCCCAGCTCTTGAGCCGCTGTTCGAAAGGTGAGCGTAGACGGTCGGGGATGGAACGGACTGTTGTGTTCATGATGCCTGCTCCGCTTGCTTGAGGATAATTCTGCCCTTCTTGCGATTGGCCTGAGCGTTCAGAATAACCGCGATGATGATCGCACCACCCGAAATTGCCAGCTGCCAGAATGGCGAGATGTCGACGACAGGAAGCGCATTCTTGATGATGCCGAGGAACAAAGCTCCGAGCAGGGCACCTGCGACGGTTCCAATGCCGCCCATGATTGACACACCGCCAATGACGCAGGCGGCGACGACGTCCAGCTCAAAACCACCCGCAATGTCGACATAGGCCACTGCAAAGCGTGACACCCAAAGGTAGCCAGTAAGACCCGCCAAAGCGCCGGAGATGGTGAAGGCCCAGAACTGCGTTTTGCCTACATTGATACCTGCATAAGTCGCCGCATGCGGGTTACCACCTGCGGCATAAAATGCCCGCCCCAGTGTTGTCCGCGTCATTACAATGCTGAACACGATCACTGCGAGAATTGCGATCCAGCTTAGCACTGGGAGGCCCAAAACCTCGGCGCGAGGGAAGGCTTTGAAAGCCGGGCTCATTTCGTGGCTGTTGACCCATTTGCCATCGGACAAAAGGAAGATCATCCCGCGGAAAATGGTCATCGTGCCGAGTGTCACAACGATAGGTGGGATCTGCAGTTTCCAGACAAGTATGCCGTTAAACATGCCCAGCACCGCGCCCAACCCAATAGCGATTGCGACGATAAATATGATCGGCAGACCGGGCATTGCGACGTTGATCATCGACACAACCATCCCTGTAAGCGCGAGGTTCGCGGCAACACTCAAGTCGATGCATTTGGTCAGGATCACGATCATCTGACCGATGGCGAGCAAGATCAGTGGTGACGTGTCATTGAAAACATTTGCAAGATTGGAAGGGGCTGCGAAGCCCGAAAACCGGGTCGAGATCAAGATCAACAGTAGGCCAATGGCGCCAACCAAAAGCGCTTCCCGCGATGTTATCAATCGCTTTAGCATCACATAATTCCCTTATATTCCGGCCGCATGGCGCACGAGGGTTTCGGGTTTCAGGTCATCATCGGCCAATTCAGCGACGATACGTCCTTCGCGCATGACGATCACGCGGTCGGACATGCCAAGCACCTCGGGGATTTCGGAACTGACCATGATGACAGCCAAACCTTCGGCTGCCAGTTCTGCCATAAATTGATGGACCGCTGCTTTTGATCCGATATCCACGCCCTTTGTCGGTTCATCAAGGATGATGACTTTGGGTTGTGTTGCCAGCCATTTGGCGATGACAACCTTTTGCTGGTTGCCGCCTGACAAATTGCCAACATGGGTATCGAGAGAGGCCGCACGTAGGTCCAGTCGCTCGGCATAGCTACGCGCAAGCGCGAATTCTTCAGCCAGTTTCAAGAAACCCTTGCTGGAAATGCGTCCCAAGGAGGGCAGCGTGACGTTTTGAAAAATGGGGAGATCAAGGATCGCACCCTGCTTGCCGCGATCTTCAGGGACGTAGACGATCCCATTGTCGACAGCATCCGCTGGTGATCTAATCTGCACGGGGGCGCCGTCAATTTCAGTCGCGCCTGCAGAGGTGCGTGTAATCCCGAACAAGGCTTGCATGAATTCTGATCTGCCCGCGCCAACCAAGCCGTAAAAACCCAAAATCTCGCCTTTGCTTAGTTCAAAGCTGATGTCTTCAAACTCAGTTGGGTGCGAATACCCAGACACCGACAAAACAGTGTCGGCGACATTTGGAGTGCGCTGCGGGAAAATCTGGCTGACATCGCGGCCAACCATCATCTTGACCAACGCCGCCTCTGTCACGTCTGCGATTGCGCCATCGCCTACCAATTGGCCGTCACGGAACACAGTGAAGTTATCTGCGATCCGGAAAATCTCATCGAATTTGTGGCTGATAAAGAGGATGGCTTTGCCTTGTGCCTTAAGGCTTTCGACCAGCTCATAAAGTTCTTCGATTTCTTTGTGCGATAGGGCTGCCGTTGGCTCATCCATGATGACAACTCGGGCATCGATTGAAAGCGCACGGCCGATTGCGACCAGGTGCTTGCTGGCGATGCCGAGGTCTTTCAATTTGGTGGCCGGATCAATGTCCGCGCCAATGCCGGACAAAAGCGCGCGAGCTTTCTCGGTCATTGCCGCCAGATCAATAAGACCGAACTTGTTGCGGGGCGCATGACCGAGAAAGATGTTCTCAGCAACGGACAACTCATCGAACAAGACGGTTTCTTGATGGATGGCTGTTACACCGTGAGTGGCGGCTGCTTGAGGGACTGAAAATGGTGTTGGCTTGTCATCAACCAAGATCTGCCCGCCATCGGGCTGGTAAATACCGGTCAGGATTTTGACGACTGTTGACTTGCCCGCGCCATTTTCGCCAATCAACGCAGTGACTTTGCCAGGATAAAGTGAGAGCGAGACTTCAGACAAAGCCTTCACACCCGGAAAAGTCTTGGTGACCTTGTCCAAGGCCAGAACCGCCACCGCTTTGGTCGTGTCGACGTCAGTTGTGGTTATGCCGGGATGTTGCAGCATTATTTTACCTGCGCTTTGTGAAAGATGTCTTGGCACGGCGTATTTGCATGCCGCGCCAAGACGGGGAGATGCGTTTAGAAGATCGACTTGAACTGTTCGATGTTGGACGCGTCATAGACAAACGGATCGGCCATCGCGGCGGAGTTTGTCTCATCCAGCGTGATCGTGCCAACACGACCAATCGAGATTTCTGCACCGGGTTCTGCCGTCGCTGCTCCAGAGGCCAAAGCGTGTGCAATCATCGTGGCAGAGTAACCAAGATCGATCGGGTTCCAGATCGCGAATGACTGTGATGCACCGCTTTCGATTGCGCCCGCCATCTCGGATGGAAGGCCCAGACCGGTCACGTTGACCTCACCAATCTTGCCAGCATCTGCAACGGCTTGAGCCGCGGCAACGATACCAACGGAAGTCGGTGCGATGATTGCATCAAGGTCAGGATAGGACTGCATGAGGCCTTGTGCTTCGCGGTAGGACTTATCGGCGAGGTCATCACCGTAAACGGTGCCAACAACGTTGATGCCGGGATAGTTGCCCATTACCTTGTTCATTTCTTCGATCCAGATGTTCTGGTTCGTTGATGTTGTCGTCGCTGAAAGCACTGCAACGTCACCGCCATCTGGCAGGTGGTCTGCGGCCAGCTTGATGATCATGTTACCGATCAGCGCGTTTGATGATGGGTTCAGGTGAACCTGACGGCCATCTTCTGCCACGCCAGAGTCCCATGAGATGACAGTGATCCCGCGCTGCATTGCACGCTTGAGTGTTGGTACAAGAGCGTCTGTGTCATTCGCAGAAACCGCAATCGCATCAACGTTTTGCGCGATCAGTGCGTTGATCACTTCAATCTGGCCTTCTGCAGTCGTGTCTGTTGGGCCAGTGTAGATGATTTCGACACCACCCAATTCTGCTGCAGCCTCTTCAGCGCCCTCTGCGGCGGCTTCAAAAAAGCCGATACCCAGCGCCTTAACGACGATGGCAATGCGCATATCGTCTTGCGCCATTGCTGTTGTGCCAAAAAGGCTTGCTGCCAAGCTGAGGCCTGCGGTGAGTTTCGTAAACGTGCGACGTTGCATTTGGTTTCCTCCCTAAAATACGTTCGCTGATGTGGCGCCTTATGACGCCACTGTTCTCTGTGCGCCCCCTGCATGGGTGACGATCAGTTTCACTTCGGCGGCCTCAAGCATAGCGGCCGCTTTGTCTGTAATCTGGTCATCGGTGATGACTGTTGTGATGCGGCTCAGCGGGCACAGCACGAGGCTGGAGCGCTGTTCAAACTTGGTACTGTCGACCAAGACCACGAGTTCATCTGCCTGTCCGATCAGCTTTTGTTCGGCTTGGATCAGCAGTGGATCGGCCTCCATCAACCCCAAAGGACCAAGACCTTGTGCGCCCATGAACACGCGGCGCGCACAGAAATTGCGCGTCACATCGTTATCGAATGGGGAAAGGATGATGTTCTGTTCACGGTAAATCGTGCCACCCGACAGCATGACGGTGTTCTTGGAATGCTTCAGAAGATGTTCGGCAATCGGAAATGAGTTGGTGAAGACCTGCATGCGGCGGCTGGCAAGCGGGTGCACCATCTGGAATGTGGTGGTTCCGCCATTGATGATGATGGCATCGCCTTCGTCACACAGGTCGACCGCTGCAGCAGCAATAGCTTGCTTTTCTTCAATCCGCAGCACTTCGTTGACAGAAAACGGGCGACCGGCAAGGCCCACGAACTGGGGCGGAGCAATCGCTTCAGCACCGCCACGCACACGCCGCAACTGTCCATCCTGATCAAGGGTCGCGATGTCGCGACGCACTGTCGCCTCGGACGCGCCAGTCAAATTGCAAAGCTCTGCAACAGTGGCAACTGGCCGTTCCTCAACGGCGGACAGAATAATTGTGTGGCGTTCTTTCTCGTGCATGTCGACCTCCCTTGACGCCTTACGCTGTCTAGATTCGCATCATCTGTCAATCAAAAACAATCATAACCGATCATTTTGCGCTGCAGCATGATCGTTTATGATTGAAAATGATTGACATTTTACTCTGGCATGCTCAGCGTAAGGATAACGAGGATGACGGGTGAACAGCGCCCACCGGGAGGAAACATGTTGAAATCATTGGAAACTCAGCTCCTAGAGAGCCGTTGGGACACAGCAGCCGCAGAAGGTATGAGCGAATCAGCGCTGCTTCTGTATCGCTCAAACATTTTGGGTTCAGACAAACGCGTCACCAACTACGGAGGCGGTAATACGTCAGCGAAAGTAATGGAAACGGACCCACTTACTGGGGACCAAGTAGAAGTCCTGTGGGTCAAGGGATCTGGTGGTGACATTGGCTCCATCAAAATGGATGGGTTCTCGACCCTCTATATGGATAAGCTGCACGCCCTAAAGTCGCTATACCGCGGCGTCGACTTCGAAGATGAGATGGTTGGCTACCTTCCGCACTGTACTTTCAAGCTGAACCCTCGCGCGGCTTCAATCGACACGCCTTTGCATGCCTATGTGCCACGCAAGCATGTTGACCACGTGCATGCTGATGCAATCATCGCCATTGCGGCGTCCAAGAATTCAAAAGAGCTGACGCAGGAGATTTTCGGCACCCGCATTGGTTGGTTGCCATGGAAAAAGCCAGGTTATGAATTGGGTTTGTGGCTCGAAAAGTTCTGCCTCGATAATCCTGATGCGGATGGGGTCGTTTTGGAAAGCCATGGTTTGTTCACATGGGGCGACACAGCCAAAGAATGCTACGATCAGACGATTGATGTGATCAACACCGCAACAAAATGGCTGGCGGAACGCAGCGATGGTGTACTGGCCTTTGGCGGTCAAAAACACGAAAGCCTGTCCGCAGATGAACGCCGCGCCGTTGCAGCCCGCCTGATGCCTGCGATCCGTGGCTTTGTTTCTGGCAACCAGCATATGGTCGGGCACTTCAATGACAGTGACACTGTGTTGGAGTTCGTGAACGCCAACGACATGGAGCCGCTCGCAGCACTAGGCACATCATGCCCTGACCATTTTCTACGGACCAAGATCCGCCCCTTAGTGGTGCAATTTGACCCTGCCAATGGGAACATCGAAGACGTGTTGGACGGCTTGCCAGAGCAGGTAGAGGCGTACCGCAAGGATTACGCAGCTTACTATGATCGTTGTAAACACGCCGATAGCCCTGCCATTCGTGACCAGAATGCAGTCGTCTATCTGATCCCGGGCGTCGGTATGATCACTTTTGCCAAAGATAAAGCAACGGCCCGCATTTCGGGCGAGTTTTACGTCAATGCGATCAACGTGATGCGGGGGGCTTCTGCTGTCAGTGAATACCAAGGGCTGCCAGAGCAAGAGGCGTTCGACATCGAGTACTGGCTGTTGGAGGAAGCCAAGCTACAGCGGATGCCAAAACCTAAGTCACTCGCGGGCCGTGTCGCCTTAGTCACCGGAGGTGCTGGTGGTATTGGTACTGCAACAGCCGAACGGTATTTGGCTGAGGGCGCCTGCGTCGTACTGGCCGATATCAACGAAGAGAGCCTGTCGGCCACGCAAGCCAACCTGACAAGCCGCTATGGCAATGATGTCGTTCGATCGGTCATCATGAATGTCACGCGCGAAGATGCCGTTGCGGCAGCCTTCTCTGATACAGCGGTTGAATTCGGAGGCGTCGATATTCTGGTGTCCAACGCTGGTATCGCTTCCTCTGCACCCATTGAGGAAACGTCCTTGGCGCTATGGAATAAAAACATGGACATCTTGTCCACCGGCTACTTCCTGGTCAGCCGCGAAGCATTCAAGATGATGCGGGTCCAAGACATTGGTGGCTCGGTGGTCTTTGTTGCATCAAAGAACGGTTTGGCCGCATCGCCGAACGCCGCCGCATACTGCACAGCCAAGGCGTCTGAAATCCATTTGGCGCGCTGTTTGGCTTTGGAAGGTGCAGAGGCAGGCATTCGCGTGAACGTGGTAAACCCTGATGCGGTGCTGAAAGGGTCCAAAATCTGGGAAGGCGATTGGCTCGAACAGCGTGCTGGCACGTATGGAACAGACAAAGATGGGCTTGAAGAAATGTACCGTCAACGCTCGATGCTCAAACGCTCGGTTCTGCCAGAAGACATCGCCGAAGCTTGTTACTTCTTTGCGGCTGATACGTCGGCGAAGTCTACGGGCAACATCATCAACGTAGACGCTGGCAACGTCCAAGCGTTCACGCGGTAGGACAAGATAATGAGCTATGCAGCAGCAAAAGAAGCCTTCGCCGAGTGGGGCGTTGATACAGAGGACGCACTTGAGCGGTTAAGGACAATCCCGATCTCCATGCATTGCTGGCAAGGTGATGACGTTGTCGGGTTTGAAAGTAAGTCTGGATCTTCTGGAGGCGGCATTCAAGCAACCGGTAATCACCCCGGCAGAGCACGCACCCCAGACGAATTGCGTGCGGATCTTGATTTTGCCTATTCCATGATCCCGGGCAATCACCGTCTGAACCTGCATGCGATGTACCTTGATACGGATGCCTCGCCAGACCGCGATGAGATTGAATTTGCACATTTTGCACCTTGGGTAGATTGGGCCAAGGATCAAAATATCGGTTTGGATTTCAATCCGACTTTTTTTGCGCATGCGAAGGCTGATGACAACCTGACCTTAAGTCATCCAGACAAAGGTATTCGTAACTTCTGGATCGAGCACGGCAAGCGATCGCGTGACATCGCTGCACAAATGGGTGCCGCCTTGGGCTCGCCTTGTGTGAACAATATCTGGGTGCCGGATGGTTATAAAGATACGCCTATTGACCGGATGTCTGCCCGAGCGCGGTTGGAGGCTTCGTTGGATGCGATGCTGGCACCTGTGCAAGACAAAGCGCAAATGCTGGATGCGGTAGAAAGCAAACTCTTTGGCATTGGTGTTGAAGCCTGCACCGTTGGCAGCCACGAATTCTACATGGGCTATGCGATCCGCAAAGGGACGTTGCTTTGCCTTGATATGGGGCATTTCCACCCGACCGAGAACATCGCGGATAAACTCAGTGCTGTCGCACTCTCGCTCGATGAAATCTTGCTACACGTCTCACGACCGATGCGCTGGGACAGTGATCACGTGATCCTTTTGAGCGACGATATCCTGCAGATGGCACAGGAACTCGTCAGCGCTGACCTGTTGGGGCGCACCCATATTGGTCTCGACTTTTTTGATGCCACCATCAGTCGCACCGCAGCCTGGGTGATTGGTACGCGAAACATGCAAAAGGCGTTGCTGCGGGCTTTGCTGATGCCCATGGACCAGTTGCGGAATGCTGAGAACACGCTGGATTTCACGACACGGCTCTCCGTGACTGAAGAATTCAAAGATATGCCTTTTGGGACCGTCTGGGCCGAATTCTCAGCACGTGCGAGTGTTCCAAACGGAACGGCACTCATCAAAGAACTCGACCGCTATCAGCAAAGCGTTTCAGGACGCAGCTAACCCTTAGGTTCAAACATCAGCGCCGCTCGGACGTGTTTAGGCCGTCCGGGCGCGCGCACCAAAACGACGATTGTATAAAGTGCGATAAGCCTCTGCCGATGCAGGCAAGTGCGCGCGGACGCCGGCGACGAGCGCTTGATGCGAAGTTCCGCGCAGGGCCGCGATGATGTCGCGGTGTTGGCTCACGACCTTTTCCATATGCTGGGCGTCATCGTATTTTACGACGCGGATGGGCTGCGCGGCTCGCGCGTGTTTGCCGATGAGTTCTGCGAGCCTTGGATTGCCGCAGCAGGAATACTGCACCTCATGGAATTCCTGATTAAGCCAAAAGACAGCGCGAAAGTCTTGGTCTCTTACTGCTTCGGCATGTTGCTGGGCGATATCGTCCAGTTTGGCGACAATCTTTGGGTCACAGGGCAGGGCGGTTCGTTCAGCGGCTGCCGTCTCTAGGATGATCCGCAGATCATAAAGCGCGTCCACCTCGTCTGGTGTGAAGTCTACAACCTCGACCCCACGGTTCGGACGACGGACAAGCAAACCGCGTGCTTCCAGTTCAGAAAATGCATTTCGAACCGCGTGGCGTTTGACGCCATATCGCTCCATCACACGGTCTTCGATGATTCGACTACCGGGTGCATAAACACCGAAAATGACGTCATTCTCTAACTCTATCGTCATTCTGTCTGACATGCGATGTCTTCCATTTCTCTCAACGAAATCAGCTTAGCACGTCTTCAGAAACTGTCCATTCCAAGATTATTAATAATTTTATTGACGAAATTGTCTGACGTCAGCACCTGTGGGACAGATTTGAGGATTTGAACAACGGAGGATTTCTGGTTCATCATAACCGTCAAGGAGTGAAGATGAATAAGAAATCCGGAACCAGCAAAGCTTCGGCTGACAAGCTGGTCAAGAACATCCGCCGCAAGACCCGCCAGACGTATTCGGCGGAGGAGAAGATCCGCATTGTGCTGGCGGGCCTTCGTGGCGAGGAAAGCATCTCGGCACTGTGTCGGCGCGAGGGCATTTCTGAGAGCCTGTATTACAGCTGGTCCAAGGAGTTCCTCGAAGCAGGGAAACGCCGGCTGTCCGGTGATACGGCCCGGCAAGCAACATCGCCTGAAGTGAAGGAGCTGCGGTCCGAGGCGACGGCACTGAAGGAGTGTGTGGCCGATCTGATCCTGGAGAACCGTCTGCTTAAAAAAAGCATGACAGGGGCTGGGGAGTTCGAGGAATGAGATACCTGCATCTGAGAAACTGGAGATCATCCGCACCGTTGAGGGCTCACATCTGCCTGCAAAGCAGATCCTGGATATGCTGGGCATCCCCCGCACCACATTCTACCGTTGGTATGATCGCTATGTCGAAGGCGGCTTTGATGCCCTGGCGGATCGCTCACCTTGCCCAAAGTCTGTCTGGAACCGTATTCCACAATCCCGGCGGGATGACCTGATCGAGTTCGCGTTGGAACACGAGGCACTTACGGCACGAGAACTGGCGGTCAAATATACAGATGAGAGGCGGTATTTTGTCTCTGAATCATCAGCTTACCGCTTTCTGAAGGAAGCCGATCTGATCACCGCGCCTGAGTATGTGACAATCAAAGCGGCCGACGAGTTCACGGACAAAACCACCGCTATCAACCAGATGTGGCAGACCGACTTCACTTACTTCAAGATCATTGGCTGGGGCTGGTTTTACCTCAGCACCATCCTGGATGATTACAGTCGCTACATCATCGCATGGAAGCTCTGCACAAACATGCGGACTGAAGATGTGACGGACACGATCGGGATGGCGCTGACTGCGTCCGGCTGCAACCAGGCCGTCGTTCGGCACAAGCCCCGTCTGCTCAGCGATAATGGGTCCTGCTACATCTCCGGCGATTTGGCCAAGTGGCTGGGAGATCAAAAAATGGATCACGTTCGTGGCGCCCCGTTCCATCCACAAACTCAAGGCAAAATCGAACGCTGGCACCAGACGATGAAGAACCGGGTTCTGCTCGAAAATTACTACCTACCCGGCGATCTTGAGCACCAGATCGGCGCCTTCGTCGACTACTACAACAACCAGCGATACCACGAGAGCCTGAACAACGTCACACCCGCCGACGTCTACTTCGGAAGGGACAAAGCCATCATCAGAGAAAGGGAAATGATCAAGAAACTGACAATCCAGAAACGCCGCTTGCAACATCAAAAACAAGCCGCATAATCAATCACACAAACGAACCAGAGCCTCCAATGCTCAAGCTGCTCTGATGTTCCATTTTATTTGACGACGGACACTTGAAACAACTGAATGCAGCATGAAACCTAAACCCGATACACCTTAGAAACGCTGCAAACCTGTCCAGAAAACTGGGACCACTTCAGACATTCCGCTGCAGAAGGTGCGCTAGTTCACGATCATGTCTGCTACTATAATCATCGCGACCTGCATGGACGCATAGGCTTGGCAATTCTCCAATCTAGGTGTGTCGCCCTCTGGCATTATGTCTTTGAAGTTCTTAGTAAGATATTCACTTTCTTCTATTAAGCATACCGCTGAGCAGTCACTAAACTTATCAACTGACTACTATTAGAAAAACAAAAGCCAAATCTTGGCTCAGTGCTTACCCCCGTTCGTTAGCGGTTCCGTGGAGTTAAACCTAATCGGTTTAACTGCCACGAAACGCCCCAGCAGCCTCGGTTGTAACACAGACTTCAGCATTTGCACTCAGAACAGCCTTGAGCTACTCCCCAGGCTTTGGACAGTTTTCGGTGTAGATTAAGCTACTCTCTGCTCCTGCTGATCGGGTTTGGTTTCGTCTTTTCTCATCCGCGATACGCGCGTCGGACAGCTTCTTCGCATCCCGCCAGGTCTTGCCAACGATCCGATCGTGGGTTTCGATCACGGCATCGGCGATGGCTGCCTTCCATTCGATCGCGCAAACCGCGAGGAT
>Ga0316204_10006228_pt1 | contig 18558 bp, 19 predicted proteins | sample 6monrhotite_MG_2_FD_205661 | JGI IMG/M metagenome (GOLD analysis project Ga0316204, IMG submission 205661) | Microbial mat bacterial communities from mineral coupon in-situ incubated in ocean water Damariscotta River, Maine, United States -... | ecosystem: Environmental > Aquatic > Marine >... | reverse complement strand
GGGCAGGAGTCAAAATACGTCCCCGCGCCACGAGGTCAACCCCAACGCGCCCGACAATCACCAGAAACCAGGGGGTTGACACAAAGAGGCTTCGAAGTGCAGCGCAAGGCTCGTTGTCCGATCGGGGATTCTGCGTGTTCGTTGTCGGGTGGTGTCCACCGAGCCCGAGCCTGTTGGCGAGATTGGTGGGTAGAGGAGCAGGCTTCTGCAGGGTCTAGCAACCTGGGAGCCGGAGAGAGGCTCCTTTCTGGTGATGAGGCTCGATGAGGCGGCAATATCGAGCGGTTCGACCGACGGACCGAGGCCCGGGTCCCACTCGCCACGTCCGGTTGTCGTCGACGTGGCACGGCCACTCTCGTTCCGGAGTCCATCCGGAATCTGGCCTCTTGACTGTCGCCCGCGGGCTAGGCGTCCTTGTGGGCGGGTACCATCGCCTCCGGAGGCTTTCATGCCCAGTTCGATCCCTTGCCGCTTCTGCGGTCTTGCCCTGTCCGAAGATGATGGCGAGTTCCATCCGGGCTGTGTCGAAGCGGACTTGGGGAGCGACGACCGCTCCAAGACGTCCGATGCCCACCCGCTGTATGGCTCCAAACCCGGTCCCCTCGTTATCCCCGGCTGAGACAACCCCGTGCTCTCGCAGTGCCGAAGAAGCACGGCACAACCCGAGCTACGCACCGTCTGCCTGACTCGTCAACGAATGAACAGCCACCAGTTCTTCCGCGCCCGATATCGGCACTTGAGGGCGCCCCCGGACGCCCTCGAGTCGGAGCGGAGATGACTCGACAATGTCGGCGACCGAGCCAGACGGTCGCGTCACGGAACCGGCGTTACGAGCGACCCGAGTGCCCGGTATCGCTCACAGCTGTGGTGGGCAGTCGCCGCGCGTCTACAGGATCTCGAATTGGCAGCGAGTGCCTGGGGCTTTGGCAAGACGTTTGTCGGCCGTCACAAGTGGGCAGTCCAACGCTTCGGCGAGCGCGACGTAGCACGAGTCGTACGCACTGATGTTGTCGCGAAGCTCCCACCCGCGGCGCAGCAAGGAGGCAGTGGGGTACACAACCAGCGGAAGGCTCACCAAGTCTTCCAGAGCGTGCAGCGCTTGCGTTGAGGTGAGCGAACCGTTTGCCAGCTGCCGGCGAAACACCGACATTGTCTCGAGTCGAAGCAGGTCAGGCGCCGCGAGTGATTGACCTTTGACTCGGGCGCGGCACGTGTCACCGTCTGGGCCGCCGTCAGCGATTGCCGGGGCGATCACTGAAGCGTCAACGACGAGCACGTTCGTCCTCTAGTGCAGCGACGGCATCGGCTTTCGATAGCTGACCCTTCGATCGTTGTTCGATTCTCTCAACCACGTCGTTGACCGTCGGAGTAGCGGCAAGAGATACCAGCTGCGCTGACAGATATTGCTGCAGAGACTGGCCGGCGAGTTCGGCTCGTCGGATCAGCTCTTTGTGGACTTCGTCGGGTACTTCTCGGATCTGAACGTTGACCATGCATGCAATATACATGCAGCATGCAGGCCATGTCGTTGGAAACGTCTCTGCAACCCTGCCGATAGGTGCAAAACCACGACCGACTCACTCGATAATCGCGCCCACCAACGCTCAATGGTCAACTGCATCGGCGAAGTGTGCGGCCCGACGGCTAGGCCGACGTCCCCGCGGGGACGCTTTTCACTACTCAACAGCACGACTGAACAATCGTTCAAGATCGGCGCTAGTCTCCGCGGCGTGACTCGGATCTTCTTTCTCGGACTCGGCCACATGGGTGGTGGAATGGCCGCCAACCTCGTGAAGGCCGGGTTCGATGTGGACGGGTTCGACCCGAGCGCCGACTCCCTGGCCCGTGCGGTTGAGGCCGGCGTCAATGCCATCGATCCCCACGATGGATACGCCACCGCCGATGTGGTGATGTCGTCGCTGCCGGGACCCACGCAGATCGCTGCGGTCGGACTCGATGACGATGGGCTGCTGGAGTCGGTCCGCCCCGGCAGCACGTGGATCGACCTCAGCACCAATGATCTCGACACGGCTCGACGCCTCGCCACCCATGCCGCGGCCGAACACATCACGCTCATCGACGCGCCTGTTTCCGGCGGGCCCGAGGGAGCAGCGGCCGGCACGCTCAGCGTCTACATCGGCGGCCCGACGGACGCCGTGCAGAAGCACTGGCCGATCTTCGAGGCGATCGGATCGAACGTCGACCATCTCGGTGAGCACGGCGCTGGCTATGTGGCCAAGATCGCTCAGGTCACCCTCTGCTACACGCAGACGATCACGCTCATCGAGGCGCTCATGCTCGGCGTGAAGGGCGGCGTACGACCCACCAAGATGCTGGAGCTGATCCAGAAGTCGGCCGGGTCCAGCTATGTCGCCGACACCTACGGCCCCGAGATCGTGGCCGGCACCTACGACGAATCGTTCTCCATCGCCCTGGCGGCCAAGGACATGCGACTCGCCATGGAGATGGCCGCATCGGTCGACGCCGACCTGCCCTTCATGGCCCGAGTGGCAGAGCGATATGCAGCAGCCGAAGCGAAGTATGGTTCCGCGGCACCGCATCTCCTCGCCGCCCAGGTCACCGAAATCGCCAACAACACTGTCTTTCATCAGGAGGAGTCATGACCGACACCACCCAGCCCCGCGAAGTCGTCGCCGAGGACTTCACCGCGGCCAACTCCGGAAGTTTCACCGGCGATGAATGGCAGGCGCGGGTCGAGCTCGCCGCCATGTACCGCCTGTCGGCGCACTTCGGGTACGACGACACCGTCTGGAACCACATCACCATGCGGGTGCCGGGCAGCGACCACGACTTCTTCCTCAACAAGTTCGGCCTGCTCTACAACGAGGTCACTGCGTCGAACCTGATCAAGATCGACGCCGCGGGCAACGTTCTCGAGGGGCCCGCCGATGTCAACACCGCCGGCTTCGTGATCCATGGGGCGATCCACAACGACTTCCCCCAGCACAAGGTGGTGTTCCACGCCCACGTGCCCGACGCCCTCGCAGTCACCGCGCTGAAGGACGGCTTCCAGTACATGGTCCAGGACACGTCGATGCTCTACGGCCAGATCGGGTACCACGACTGGGAAGGCCTCTCGCTCACGCTCGAAGAGCGCGAGCGTCTCGCCGCGAACATGGAAGGCAACCGGGCGCTGATCATGCGCAACCATGGCTTCCTGACCGTCGGCGAAACAGCCGGCGAAGCCTTCATGGTCATGCACTACCTGATCCGTGGCTGTCGAGCGATGCTCGCGGCCGCCGCGACCGGCCTCGAGCTCGATCCGGGCCCGACCGAGATCTGGGAGCTGGCCAAGCGCCAGTACGACCACTTCCCACTCGGCCAGTACGAGTGGCCCGCGCTCATGCGCCTTTGTGATCAGCTGGACCCCGGCTACCGCCTGTAGCTACAGGTCGAGAATCGAGATGGGGGCCGGGTTCCGGTTCTCGGTGATGCTGTCGTGCTTGTCCTGCAGCGCGGCCACCATGTTCATGTCGGTGAAGATCCAGAACTTCTCGTTCACGACCGCGTCGTGGACGAGCTCCGCAACCTCGGGTGCAGGCATTCCCGCCTGAACGGACTCGCGCACGGCGGCGAAGGCAGCCTCCTGCTCAGCTGTCGGTTCGACGAGCGCGGACGGCATCGTCGACTCCGGCCGGTTGCGTTCGGAATTCATGAGGTCGGTGGCCACCCAGCCGGGGCAGAGACAGGACACACCGATGCCGGTGTCCATGGCGATCATCTCGTTGTAGAGGCCGAGAGTGATCCCGACCACGCCCCACTTTGCGGCCACGTAGGCGGAGTGCGATGGCAGATGCCCCAGGATCGATGCCGTGTTCACGACGTGCCCCTCCCCTCGCTCGAGGAGGTGCGGCATGAAGACGCGATGGCCGTGGATGACACCCCACAGGTTGACGTCGATCACCCAGCGCCAATCGGTCTCGACCACGTAGTCGCTGCCGGTACGACCGCCGCCCACGCCGGCGTTGTTGCAGACCACGTGGACGGAGTCGAATTCGGCGAACGCACGCTCCCCCAGCTCATCCATGCTCGCTGACTCGGACACGTCGGTGATCTGTCCGATCACGCCGGTGCCGTGGGCCGATACCTCCTCGACGGCCTCATCGAGACGGGGCTCCTCGATGTCGCTCATCACGATGTTCATGCCTGCCTTGGCAAAGCGATTGGCGAATGCCCGCCCCATCCCACTCGCCGCGCCGGTGATGACTGCCGTCTTGCCTGAGAGATCTCGCATCGCCGGACGGTAGCAACAAGTAACGCGAGGGACAGACCCCAGCGCTACTTGCTCAATCGCAGAAACGGATCTGGGACGTGATCTCGAAGGGGGGATATGACTCGAGGACGTCATACTCGCTGTCTCACTCTGCGGCGGTCTTCTCCACAGCGGCGAGGATCTTGGCGTAGCCCGTGCACCGGCAGAGGTTGCCGCTGAGGCCGATCTTCACGTCTTCCGGTGTCGGGTTGGCCTCACGATCGAGCAACGCGTGAGCCGACATGATCATGCCGGGGGTGCAGAAGCCACACTGCACGCCGCCCGCTTCGAGGAGGTTGCGTTGCAGGGCGTGCATCTGCTCGCCTTGCATCACTCCCTCGATCGTGGTGACCGAGCGGCCCTGGGCCTGCACGGCCAGGTAGCTGCACGAGTTCACGGGCTGACCGTCGAGCAGAACCATGCACGCCCCGCATTCACAGTCGTCGCAGCCCTCCTTGGTGCCGGTGAGGCCGACGTCCTCGCGGATGACCGACAACAGGTTCTTGCCCTGGTCGGCGGTGACGGGATACGAGACCCCGTTGACGTCGAGGTCGAATGATTCAGGCATTGCTGGTCGAGACATTTCACACAGCTCCGATTCCGAGCGCACGGTTCACAGGGACAGGGATTGATTCGCCGCCGGCTCGGCGACACGCGGCATCGACGGCCCGCTTGGCCATCACTCCGACGCAATGTCGTCGGTAGGCATCCGACGCCCGTAGATCGCTGATCGGCGACGCTTGCGCCGACGCGAGATCGGCGGCCTGAGCCGCGGCATCGGTCGGGGTGAGGCCAGCCAGGGCATCAACACCCTCGACCGAAACGATCGTCGGGGCCACGGCTGACAGGGCGACCGCAACAGAAACAACAGACCCGTCCTCGGCGAGCGTGACCCCGGCGGCCGCACCGACCACGGCGATCTCCATGGCCCGGCGGTACTCCAGCCGGACGTAGGCGGACCCGCACCGTTCCGACGGCGCGGGCAGGTTGAGTCCGGTCAAGAGCTCGTTGGGAGCCGCTGAGGTTGAACCCGGCCCGGTCCACAGTGCACCGAGCGGCACGACGCGTTCGCCGTCGGGTCCGGCGAGCGCAGCGGAGGCGCCGAACACCATGAGCGGTGCACCGGTGTCCATGGCGGGCGAGGAGTTCATGACGTTGCCGCCGAGGGTGCCGATGTTTCGGGTGGACGGCGACCCGACGAGCGCCGCCGCGTCAGCCAAGGCCGTGTAGTTCTCGACGATCAGCGGATCGGTCATCAGGCGAGCGTGGGTGACGAGTGCGCCGACGTGGTGGCCGCCCGGACCGGGGCGGATCTCGGCGAGTTCAGCGAGCCGGTCGATGGCGACCAGGTCGTCGGGGAGCGGCGTCTTGCCGTGGCGAGCCCCGACGACGAGGTCGGTGCCCCCGGCGATCGGGCGGGCGCCGGCCGACAGGGCCTCGACGGCTTCGTCCACGGTGCGGGCGATGGTGAAGCTCATGGCGCACCTCCCCCACCCGTGGCCCACACCCGTTCGGGGGTCATCGGGAGCCGGCGCACCGGTTGGCCCACGAGCTGGGCGATGGCATTGGCGATCGCCGCGGCAGTGGGGACGTTCGGCGCCTCGGCCAGGCCCTTGGCACCCCGTGGTCCGGCCGCGGGGTCGGGGATCTCGATGAACTCCGTCGTGACGACCGGTGTGTCCGCCGCCGTCTGCAACTTGTACTCGAGCAGGCCGGCGTTGCGCTGCTTGGCGTCATCTCCGTAGACGGTGCCCTCGCTGAGCGCCTGGCCGATGCCCATGGTGATGCCACCTTCGACCTGGCCGTGGGCGGCAATCGGGTTGATGATCGTGCCGGAATCGTGAGCGGCGGAGATCTCGAGCACTCGCACGACGCCGGTCTCACGATCCAGGCGAACTCGAACGGCATGGCACGAGAACTGGGGACCGGCCCAACCGGCCAGGCCTTGATCGCCGACACAGTTCGCGGTGACTGCGGGATAGTCCGGCGGTGTGCCCGAGCCCTTGCCGATCAGCATCTCGCCTTCGGCGGCGATGCCGGCCAGCTCCGCGATCGAGACGCTGCGATCCGGCGAGCCGCTCACATGGGCCGAGCCGGCGGCGAGCACGATGTCGCCGGGTGCCGCCTCGAGTTGTTCGGCGGCGAGGTCGCGAAGCTGGGCCGCGACTTCCTGTGCCCCCTCGATCACGGCCCGACCATTGTTGAGCATCGTCTGCGAGCCGGTGGCACCGGTGTCGTAGGGCGCGGCGCTGGTGTCCTGATAGACGAGCTCGAAATCCTCGGGGTCCATGCCGAGTTCCTCGGCGGCCAGATAGCGAAGCGTCATGACCGAACCCGTCCCGCACTCCTGCGCACCGGTGACGATCACGCCCGAGCCATCGGCGTCGACCTTGATGTAGGCCCCCGACGGACCGGGAAAGCTCGGCCACCAGCCGACGGCGACACCCACGGCTTCGTTCTCCGGCAGCTGCGACCCGTAGGCCGAGTTGCCGACCGCGGTGTCGATGCAGCGGCGGAGTCCGATCTCGCCGTACACCTGCGCCGCCGGACCCTCGAGACCTTGGTCCACGGTGTTCTTGCGGCGGAAGTCGACCGGGTCCATCCCGATCGTACGAGCGACCTCGTCGGTGTGGGATTCGAGCGCCCAGCATGCCTGTGGTGCCGTCGGGGCCCGAACCGAACCACTGGGCTGGTGGTTGGTGTAGACGAGCGATGACTCGACGAAGACGTTGGGCGACACATAGGGGCCGGCTACGTGCATGGCGGCGAGTTGCGGGAAGAATGCGGCATCGGCGGTGTAGGCGCCATTGTCGATGGCGATCCAGCCCTTGCGGGCGGTGATCGTGCCGTCGTTCTTCACCCCGGTGGTGATGTCGACGGTCATGCCTTCGCGGCGCCGGTCGGGAGCAAGGAACTCCTCGCGCCGGGAGAACACCAACTTCACCGGTCGCTTCGCGACGCGAGCCAGGGCGGCGATGTGGGCTTCGAAGTGGAAGCCGCATTTGCCACCGAATCCGCCGCCGAGGTGCGGCACGATGATGCGAACTCGGCTGGCCGGCATCTGCAGGGTCTCGCACACGCCGTTTCGGGCGTCGAAGGGAACCTGGGTGGAGGTCCAGATCGTGACCTTGTTGCCTTCCCACTGAGCCACGACCGCACGCGGCTCGATCGGAAGCGCATGGCACGCATCGGCCTCATATCGGCTGGTGATGACATGGTCGGCCTCGGCCAGACCGGCATCGACATCGCCCTTCTCGATCGACGAGAAGGACGCCACGTTGGGCCGCTGGACCGTGTCGCCGGAGACGTCGTAGGACTCCCAGTGCTCGTGCACGAGCGGGGAACCGTCGGCCATGGCCGCTTCGAGATCGTCGACGATCGGCAACTCGTCGTACTCGAAGACGATCGCGTCGACCGCGGCTTGCGCGGTGGCGGCGTCGACAGCCGCGACCGCGGCGACGATCTCTCCCTCGAATCGCACCACGTCCTTCACGAACAGCGTGCGATCGGGCACCACGGGCGAATAGCGCAGATCCGGCACGTCATCGCTGGTCAGGACGGCCAATACGCCGGGCATCGCCGACGCCGCCGAGACGTCGATCTTCGTTACACGCGCGTGGGCGACGTCGGCGTAGCGGAACTTCGCGACGAGTTGACCCGTCAGATTCATGTCGGCCGCGTAGCGGCCGCTTCCCGTGACCTTGTCGGGACCGTCGGCTCGAACGAATTTGGGAGTTTCGGTGAGACTCATACGTCGTCAATATCTCACACAGTTTCATCACATGGGGACAACAGACCCTGCGCGAAGGTGTTGCCATGCGTCATGCTGAAGCCATGAGACGAATCGCCACGCTCCTCGTTGTCACGCTGCTCGCTGCCGCATGCGGCGACGACTCGACCGACACCGACGCGGGTGCGACCACGAGCGCGCCTCCGGCGTCGACGACATCGACCGTCGCGCCGACCACCACGTCCGCGCCGACGACCACCGCGCCGGCGACCACGTCCACGACCGAGGCTCCGGACGAGCTCCCGGGCGAGCCGTTCGACCTGATGCCCGCGGCCGGCGCGACGCTGGTCGTCCATGGCGTCGCCCATGACGACGTGCTCAACGTGCGCCACATACCCGGGACCGACGGCGACATCATCGCCACGCTCGATCCGTTGGCCGACGATGTCGCGTTCGCGGGTCGGGCCCGTCTTCTGCCCAACAGCATCTGGTGGGAGATCACCACCGCCGACGGCGTGACCGGCTGGGTGAGTGCCGCCTTCACGGCGGCCCAGGGTCCGACCAACGACATCACGGCGTTCATCGTCGATCAGATCGGTTATGTGTCCGGCGAATCGATCGAGGCGGTCGGTCTCGAGATCGCCGAGGCGATCACCGAAGAGGAATACGTTCAGCGCATCGTCATCGCCGTTCCCGCCAGCGAGGGCGACCTGGCCGAGGTCACCTACGACGTTGTCGGCCTGGGCGACGACGCGGCGTCCGGTCAGCGCCTCCACATCTTTCTCGTCGACGAGGAGGACAACGGCACCTGGACGTTGCGCACCGTCGAGGCCACGACCATGTGCCACTCCCACCGCGGCACGTCTCCCGAAGGGCTCTGCAGCTAAAGCACACTGGGGTCTGTCCCCAGTGTGCTTTAGAGACTTTCGATGCGGCGCTGAACGTGGGGCATGAACCAGCCCGCGTAGCGCGCCTGCACGTCGGGGCGTTGCCAGTCCTCGTGGGTGACGACGCCGCGGCAGACATCTGACCCGCAGCCGCACTCGAGGCGGTACGGGGCGAGGCGGGCCGTGGCGTAGTCGTGGCAGAGCTCTTCGCCGGCGGGAATGTCGCGCATGGCGACATATATGACGTTTCCGACGAAACCGACATTCGCATCACACGAGTGATTGATGTGGATCGTCATGTCGTCGTACTCGTCGGCATGGCGCGGCGACAGGAACATGTCGTCGTCGATCTGGAGGGAGAAGTCGCCGAGCTCTTCGGTCAGGCGCTGGACCTCATCGAAGTCGACGATGTGGCCGACCTTGACGGCCACTCGGTCTCCCGCCGCGATCGCCTCCGCGGCGAACACCGCCAGACCGCCCAGATGGCTCTCTCGGACTTCGACCTTGGGTGAGCGCCAGACCTTCACGGGTTCCATCGCGGCAGTATGCCAGTTGAGGTGTTGAACGGCTGATCAGGCAAGCTGTAGGTCGCATGCCTGAGACCCTCTCCGAACCCGACGTCGCCACCGTCCGCAAGCGGACCCGCTGGGTGTTGATCTTCTCGGTGTTCCCCGCCGGTATGGGAATGACTGCGACATTTGCCGCCACCAGCCTCGCGGCCAAGGAAATGACCGACAATGACGCGCTGGCCACGCTCGCCGCGACGATGACGGCGATCGGCGGCGCGGCGGCGGCGCTCCCGCTCGGCGCACACATGGCCGATCACGGACGACGCTCCGGTCTCCTGCGAGCCTGGACGGTCGGCACCGGCGGCGCGATCCTCGCCTTCACCGCCGTCCTGATGCAGTTCTACCCATTCCTCCTCCTCGGCGTCTTCTGCGTCGGCGTCGGGCAGGGTGCCAGCCTCGCCGCCCGCTATGCGGCCGCTGACCTCGCCGAGCCCCAGCATCGAGCACGCGACATCGGCATCGTCATGTGGGCGAGCTCGATCGGGTCCGTTCTCGGCCCGACCGTCGCACTCGGCGGTGCCGGCTGGATCGCGATCAATGTGCTCGACCTGAGGGAACTCGCGGGCCCGTTCCTGATGGCCATTCTCGCGTTCGTCATCGCGGCGTCCGTCGTCAACACCCAGCTGCGCCCGGACCCGCTCCTCCTCGCAAAGGAGCTGGGTTCAGCCACCGACGTCAAGCGTCCATCACTCGGACAGTCGTTCCGAAACCTGTTCACCCATCGTCTCGCCGCCATTGCCGTGCTGGCGATGGCGGTCGGCCAGGGCGTGATGGTGGCGGTCATGACCGTCACCCCGCTCCACATGGACGACGGCGATCACGAGGCACGGATCATCGGCCTCGTGATCTCCCTCCATGTCGTCGGCATGTACTTCTTCAGCCCGGTCGTGGGCTGGATCGTCGATCGTGTGCCGAGCACGGTGATGGTTGCTGCGGCCGGCATCACCTTGTTCATCGGTGCCGAAATGGCGTCGCACACCGACCCCGAAGACAAGCTCGGCGTGTTCATCGGCCTCTTCCTCGTCGGCCTCGGCTGGTCGTTCGCCATGATCTCCGGCGCGGCGCTGATCAGCGCGGTCTTCGATGTGAGTGAACGCGCGTCGGTGCAGGGCGCGGCCGACTTCACGATGGTGACCGCCGGCGCTTCGGGCGGCTTGCTCTCGGGCGTGATCGTGGAGGCCACCGACTACCACACCCTCAGCCACTGGGCTGCGGTGCTGGCGCTGTCGTTGCTCGCCGCCGCGGTCTACCCCACCGTCACTCGGATTCGTCCGCGGACTCCGGCTGCAGCAGGCGGCTGAAGAACTCCAGGATCAGCTCGGCCCGCTGGACCCGATGGGTCGGTGAGCCCGAGCGGCTGAGCTCGTGCGTCTCCTCCGGGAAGAGGTAGTACTCCGCATCCCGATCTCGGTCCTTGAGCGCGTAGTACAGCTGGTCGGCCTGCTCATGCGGACACCGCAGGTCCTGGTCGGAGTGAACGATCAGCAGCGGTGTCGTCATGTCGTCCACATAGGAGATGGGCGACATGCGCATCAGTTCCTCGGCGTTGTCGAGGGCGCTCTCCCCGAACCAGAACGCACACACGCCGGCGATGTCCGAGGTGAGGTCGAGCGTCAGGAGGTTGTTGACGCCGCGCTCCGAACACGCGGCGGCAAAGCGATCGGTGTGGCCGACGATCCAGCTGGTCATGTAGCCGCCGTAGCTGCCGCCGAGCACGCCGAGTCGATCAGCATCGATGAACGGGAACTGCTCGAGCGCGGCATCGACCACGGCCATGCAGTCGGCGTAGTCGACGTCGCCCCAACCCGGGCCGCCGAGCGCCTTGCCCCGGATCGCGCGACCCCAGTCGTTGTCACGACCGGAACTGCCACGCGGGTTGCACATCACCACCACGAATCCGGCTCGTGCCTCCATCTGGGCCTCGTCGTAGAAGAAGTCGCCGTACTGGGTGAACGGCCCACCATGGATGTTCAGCAGCATCGGGTATTGCGCAGCCGGGTCGAAGTCCGCGGGGCGGTAGATCCAGGCGTCGACCTCGACGTCGCCGTTCTTGGCGGTGAACCGCTCGGCCGGAATCGGTTCATTGGCACCAACCAGCGGTCGGCTGAGGTTGGTGAGCCGCCGCTCGCCGCCGTCGTCGTCGAGAATGAAGAGTTCACCGCCGCGGGTCGAGTCCTCGGCCACGAACGCCACGACCGAACCACCCGTCGACCATCCCGTCACCCAGCGGTCACCGCCGATGACCTCGGTGACATTGCCGTCGAGGTCGACGTCTCGCAACGACACGCTGCCCCGGTCGGCCACGAGGGCGCGGAGGGAGTCACCCACCCACTCGGGGGCCGCGGGCACGGGGAAGGCGAGCCAGTCGCGATCGACCGAGGTGGTGAGCCAGCGGGGACGATCGCCGCCGCCATCGAAGAGACCGACATGGGAGTTCTGGGGGAAGACCTTCGCATCGTCGTAGCCCGTGCACGCGATCCGGTCATGCGCATCGATCGCCGGCGCGCCATAGGCACCCTGGCCATCGGTCAGGACCTCGACCTCACCGGTCGAGAGATCGATCGAGGCCAGATCGCCGGCAAGGATCATCTCGGATGTGTCGGTGCGAGCGGCCACCAGCCGGGTGGAGTTACTGAACCACGCCGGTGCGGAGAAGTCTGACGACCCGGGCGTCACATCGGCGGCGTCGGCGGAACCATCGGTCGGCACCACATGGACGTGGACCGGGCGGTCGAGGGTCACTCCCTCGCCGTTGAGCCGGTACATCGGGCGGTCGATCTTGCGCGGGGGCCGAGCGCCCACCTCGGGGCTGTCGTAGTGGTCGTCGCGGACGCGGGATGCGAAGGCGATCATCGTGCCGTCCGGCGAATAGGCGATCTGGCCGATGCCCTCATCGCGGTCGCAGAGAAGGCTGGCCTCGCCGGGTCCGTCGGTGGCGAGGACGTACAGCGACGATCGGGTGCGGCCCTTGTCGTCCTTTCGGCGGGTGGACGTGAACGCGATCGAGCGGCCGTCGGGCGCCCAGCGGGGCGAGCCGTCGGTTTCCTCACCGGCGCTGATCGGACGAGGCGTCGAGTTGCCGTCGACATCGGTCAACCACACCCGGCTGCGGTAGCGGTTGGCGGCCTTGTCGACGCGGGTGACGACGTACGCCACCTGGGTCGCGTCGGGTGAGAGCTGGGGGTCGCTCGCCCAGGCGAGATGCGCGATGTCAGATGGTTCCATCAAACGAAACTAGCGGCACTGGTCAGGCCGCCGCCATCAGGGCCACGCCGGTGACGCACGCGGCAATGCCCACCACCTGCCACCAGCGAAGAGGATGGTGACGAAACAGCGCCGCCAATGCAGCCGTCACCGCGGGGAACGTCGCACCGGTCACCGCCACCTGGGTGATCGAGCCTCGCTGGGCGCCGACGGTGAAGGCCCCCACCGCCAGGGCGCCGAACACGCCGGAGCCGATGGCGAGCATCCGCACCCCTCGGGCCGGGAATCGCGGCACCCTTCGGGTGGTGGCGACCGTGAACAGCACGGCGAGTCCCACCGTGCGCTGTGCCACCGCGGGCCAGACACCTGACGCCTCGCTGGTGCCGGCGAGGAAGGTGAGTGCCGATCCGAAGCACGCGCCCGCAACGAACCCCCAGAACAATCCGACCTTCACCGCGGGGCCGAGGTCGGGCGAGAACGAGGACAGGAGTATGCCGATCAGGCCGATCACCACGCCGGCGACAACGAGTCCCTCGAGGGTGCCGCCGGTGACGATGTCGAAGACGATGGGACAAAGCGTCGAAACCAGTGCGGCGAGGGGCGAAACAACGGCCGGCGAGGATCGAGCCAAGCCGTGGAACATCGCCATCAATGCGAACCCGACGGTCAGACCCGACGCGGCGCCGAGTCCGAAATCCTGGGCCCGAAACACGCTGGGCACGATCGTCAACAGCACGAGCCCGGACGCGACGCCGCTGACGAGCATGGCGACGACGACCGTGAGGGCCTGGGATCGGCGGGTCGCGAGCCCGCCGAGAAAGTCACTGGCGCCGATGCCCAAGGCGTAGCAGAGGCCAAAGACGATCGACATCGGGCGGAGTCTGTCAGTGATCCGGGGAAAGAGCTACTGTCCCGCGATCACGGGAGGCGACATGAGCGACACCGACGACCAACAGCGGTTGATGGACGGCATCTATTGGTACGGAATCCCCACGCTGTTCCGCTGCGAGTGGGACGCTGATCCGGCCAACGCCGACATCGGCCTGGTGGGTGTTCCGCACTCCACCGGCAACGGCACGACACAGCGCGATCAACACCTCGGTCCCCGGGCGGTGCGGAACGTGTCGGCCATCGGCCGGCGCGTGCACAACCAATTCGGCATCGATCCGTGGGAGATGTGCCGTGTTCATGACCTCGGCGACGTGCCTCTGAGCGAAGGCAACAACAACGAACGTTCGATCGAGATGATCACCGACTACTACCGGCAGCTCGATGCTGCAGGCTGCCGTCCCGTCTCGATCGGCGGCGATCACTCCATCACCGGCGGGATTCTGCAGGCCATCGGCGGGCCCGACGCCAATCTCACCGGCGGCGAGAAGGCCTGTCTCCTGCACTTCGACGCCCACACCGACGCATTCCACAACATCCCCCACTTCATGGGGGCGGTGAAGTCGGCGGCGCACTGGGCGAGTTACCTCGTCGAGGGCGGGCATGTCGACGCCGCGCACAGCGTGCAAGTGGGCATCCGCGGCAACACTCGCAGCCTCGAATGGCTCGAGCCGTCCTACGCCCTTGGCTACGAGGTCATCAAGAAGACCGACTATGACGAGATGGGTGCCGAACGGGTGATGGAGATCATCGACGAACGGATCGGCGACCGGCCGCTGTACATCACTTTCGACCTCGACTGTCTCGATCCGACCGTGGCGCCTGGGGTCGCGAACATCGAGGCCGGCATCGAGGGCTTCGGGATCGACCAGGCCATGGAGCTGCTGCGCTCCGTGCGGGGCAAGAACATCATCGGTGGTGATGTGGTGTGTCTCATGCCCACGGTCGACTCCCCGAATCAGATCACGTCCTACCGGTCCATGGCGCTGATGTTCGAGATGATCAGCCTGATCGCCGATCGCCACGGAGGGGCGGCATGAACGTCTACGACACTCGACTCGACAACAAGCGCGCCCTCGTCACCGGCGGAGGTTCGGGGATCGGCGCCGCCATCGCTGCGACGCTGCGCATGGCCGGCGCCGACGTGCGCACGTGTGACACCAATCCGACGAGTGGCGCCGACCTGATCTGCGATGTCAGCGACGACAACGCCGTGACCGCGATGTTCGAGTCGCTCGACGCCGACCTGGGCGGGCTCGACATCTGCGTCAACAATGTCGGCGTCGCCGGACCCACCGGGCCGGTGGAGGACATGGATCCGACCGATTTCGACCGCTGCGTCGAGATCAACGTCGGTGGCACCTTCCGGGTGACCAGGCACGCCGTGCCGCGCTTCCGCGCCGGCGGAGGTGGGTCGATCATCAACATCTCGTCGACGGCCGGGCACTTCGGCTACCCGCTGCGATCCCCGTATGCCGCGTCGAAGTGGGCGGTCGAGGGCCTGACCAAGACCTGGGCGATGGAGCTCGGTCGGTTCAACATTCGCACGAACTGCATCGCCCCGGGCACGATTGCCGGCCCGCGCATGGTCGGCGTCATGGAACGTGAGGCGGACTCGCTGGGTGTGCCCACCGACGAGGTCAAGGCCGGCTACGAAGACCAGACTTCGATGCGGACATTCATCGATGCCTCCGACATCGCCGCCATGGCCGCGTTCTTGTGCACCGACGCCGCTCGGTTCCTGAACGGCGAGATCGTCAGCGTCGACGGCAATACCGAAACGCTTCGCACCGGCTGGCCCGACGACGTGCGCGTCGAGTCGGGTATCGAGTTCTAGGCCCGGACGCGAACGAGCCGACCCCGAAGGGTCGGCTCGATCGTTCTCGGAAACTCCGGAGGCTCAGCCGTTCACCGTGAAGGTGGTGACCATGCCCTCGGCGAAGTGGCTCTCGAGCTCACCATCGTCCTCGACCTCGGCGAGGTTGCAGAAGAACACATACTCGCCGGCCTCGAGATCGAAGGTCTGCGACATCTTCTCGCCGCCCTCGAACTCCTCGATCTCACCGATGAACGAACCTTCGGGCAGATCGTCCTCCACGACCTTGCCGGTCTCGGCGTTGAACGGAAGGTCGTCGACTGCGACGCCCTTCACGATCACGAGTTCGTGCGCCTCTCCACCGACATTGTCGGCCGTGATCTCGACCTCACCGGCATCGACGGACGAGGCGGACGGGGTGACCGACCACTCGCTCAGCTCCACGGTGAGGCTCGACTCATCGTCGGAGCTGCAGGAGGCGAGAAGCGCACCCATGACCGCGACGATGGCTACTGCCTGCTTCGCAAACTTCATTTTCTGTCCCTTTCGCATTTCACTGCGTCATCCCGTTACGACGCGGCGACTGTGACGGTCAACTCCATGCCCAGATCGCGGTGGCCCGGGATCGCGCAGAAGAAGACCGTGTCGTGCTCGATGACACCGGCGTAGTACTCGCCGGTGTCGCCAGACTTGACTCGGTCGGAGACGTCATCCTCACTCCGACCGAGGTTGTGTTGTGAGTCACCGATGTTGTGAAGGATGAAATTCAGCTCAGTACCCGGACTGACTTCGATGACATCCTCGTTGAAGTCGAAGTCCAGCATGTCGAGGTGGACCGTCTGCTTGGCCAGCACGGTGGGTGCGGACTCAGACGTGACGTAGGCGGGAATCAGCAGAAGCGCCGAGAGCGCAACCCACGCCCCGACGACCATCGCGATGAACCCAGTCGAACCCGTTGCAGTATTCGCCCGCATAATCTGACCACCTCTCAAATCTGGCTACCACCCACCGTACGCAATTGACAACACAGCAACCAGGGTTGCGACCCGGAATTGGCGAAACGTTGTGAAATGAGATTTGGGTCCGATGACCCTTGTGCGGCAAGGGAACTCGTGGCGGCGAAAATTCACAACGGGGAGCGCGATCTACGCTCCCCGTTGTGAATTCCCAGACTGAATTCCGTATGGCTAGTCGGCGTGTTTGGCGATCACCTGTTCACCGAATGCAGCCATGGACGCGTGGGTGTCCTTGCGATGGAGGTACACGGGGACCATGATCCGGTCCATTCCCCACGCGGTCGCCTCCTCGACTGCGGCGTCGGGGTCGTTGCCGAAGAGTCCGGGGTGCACGCCGGTGAACTCGATGCCCTCGGGATCACGGCCGTGGTCCACGGCTGTCTGTCGGCAGATCTCGAACAGCTCGGCCGTATTGCCCTTGGCCGGGTAGAAGCCGTCGCCCATGCGGCCGGCTCGTTCGGCCGCGGCCCGGCTGTGGCCGCCTATGTGGATCGGCACGCTGCCGTTGGCGGGTTTGGGGTTCGACGAGATGTTCTCGAAGTTCACGAACTCACCGGCGAAGGTGACATCGTCGGCCGCCCAGACCTGGCGCATCGCGTCGACATACTCTTCGGTGCGCGGGCCGCGACGGGGCCACGACACGTCGAGCGCCGCGAACTCTTCCTTCAACCAACCGATGCCGATGCCGAGTTCGACTCGCCCACCCGACATCGCGTCGAGCGTCGCCACCTCCTTGGCGTAGGTCAGCGGATGACGTTCCGGCAGCAGCGAGATCCCTGTGGCGAGCCGGAGTGTGGTGGTGGCGGACCCGACCCAGCTGAGCCACACCAGTGGGTCCGGGATGGGGTTGTCGCCGGATCCGGGCATCTTGCCGTCCGGGGCGTAGGGGTAGGTCGACTCGTACCCCTCCGGATAGACGATGTGCTCCACCGTCCAGACCGACTCGAAGCCGGCGGCCTCAGCGGCCTGGCCGAGCTCTCTCGCCCCGGCACCCGTGGCGAACTTCATGGTGTTGGCGAATCCCACTGCGAATTTCATGTCCGCATCCTGCCCCGACTGCGTCCACCATATGAAAAGTGATATCATTTCGATTTATGAATGAAATTACCGAATCCCCCCTTTCCCCCAGCCCGATGGTGCAAGAGAAGGCTGGGAGCGCACTCCCCGGCGCCACCGGCATTTTCGCCCTCCTCGGCACCGTGGTGCTCTTCGTGATCGGTGTCGCGTTGACCGCAACCGTGAGCCCCGGCTTCGTGCCGCTCGTCATCGTGGCCGCCCTGCTCTTCACCGCCTTCCTACCCGCGCACTACCTCGTGCAGCCCAACACCGCGCTGGTGTTGATCCTGTTCGGTCGGTACAAGGGCACCATCACCGAGCCCGGCTGGTACTGGACGGCCAACCCGTTCACCAAGCTCGAGAGCCGCAAGATCAGCCGACGCGTTCACAACTTCACCACCCAGGTGTCGAAGATCAATGACGCCGAGGGCAACCCGATCGAGATCGCGGCGGTCGTCGTCTGGCGCGTGGTCGACACCGCGCGGGCGGTCTTCGACGTCGACGACTACGAGGACTATGTCGTCGTACAGTCCGAGACCGCCATCCGTCATCTCGGCACCCAGTACCCGTACGACGATTTCGAGGGCGATCAGATCTCGCTGCGGGCCCATCCCGACGTCGTCGCCGGTTCGCTCCACGAAGAGCTGCAGAAGCGATTGGGTGACGCCGGAATCGAAGTCGTCGAGACCCGCCTGACACACCTCGCCTACGCCACCGAGATCGCGGAGGCGATGCTCCGCCGCCAGCAGGCCGCGGCCGTCGTCGCCGCTCGTCGGACGATCGTCGAAGGCGCCGTCGGCATGGTCGAGGACGCGCTCGAGCTGCTCGCCGACAACCAGATCGTCGAGCTCGACGAGGAACGCAAGGCCCAGATGGTCAGCAACCTGCTCGTCGTTCTCACGAGCGAGCAGCAGACCACGCCGATCGTCAACACCGGCTCCCTCTACTAGGCGGCTCGCGAAGGCCCGGTCATGGCTCGCCAACGCAAGAGCTACCCGCTCCGAATCGACCCTGAGGTCCATGCCGCACTCGAACGCTGGGCGGCTGACGAACTGCGGTCCGTCAACGCCCAGATCGAGTTCCTCCTGCGCAAGGCCGTTCTGGATGCCGGGAGGTTGA
>Ga0316204_10006227_pt1 | contig 18560 bp, 17 predicted proteins | sample 6monrhotite_MG_2_FD_205661 | JGI IMG/M metagenome (GOLD analysis project Ga0316204, IMG submission 205661) | Microbial mat bacterial communities from mineral coupon in-situ incubated in ocean water Damariscotta River, Maine, United States -... | ecosystem: Environmental > Aquatic > Marine >... | reverse complement strand
TTGAATGTAAGTCTATTCCAGCATATAGTTTCATTATGAGTTCCTCTTTAGGTTGGGTTCGTTTGATTCAGAAACTTAACGTTACCGCCTAACTGAGGAACTCGCTAGATGATTATCAGAACACATATGTTACTAATATAGTAAGAATAATACTAATCAGTACTGCAAAATAAAAACGATCGAAGCTGATCCCATTGATCTGCTTTTGGAATAAAAAATACCCATCTACAGAAGATGCAATATTTGGAGTCAAATATTTTTCTTTAACGAAGATTTACTCATTGTAGCTTGATGGTGCCTACGGTCTGACTAATTACCTTGTAGCCCTCCAGCTCTTTTGGTAATACTTTTTCAGTATCTGGATATTTACCATCCAGCCCAATCTTGATGACCGTTTCATTTTCAAACAGGCCGATACCGATCGAAACCACGCCAGGCAGAGCCATCAGCTTTGTCTGGTGTTTTTCCTTTACCTGCTGGATAGTCATGTGCATATCAGTTTCCGCAGCGGTTAATGTGACAACACAAAATAATATAAGAAAAATTATGTGCTTCAAAGGCTCAGGCTCAAAGCAGAAAAAACATTTTCCATACGATTGATAATCGTTGTAGATTCACTACCGGCAAATAACAGCCCCACCAGATTTTTGTCATTATCCAGTACCGCGGAACCACTATCACCGCCCTGACTCATCGGGCCAGCCAGAATCTGGTCGGTAAATCTGGCAATCTGTCCTGCGCCATATTGTACATTAACGGTAACATCAACCTGATCAATGGTACCTGTCGTGTACTCGGTGGTGCGGCCACTTTTTTGTATCGACATCCCTAACAATCCCTGTTTCATACCTGCAATCGCCCCGATATCGAGAATATCATCAGATACATCGGCATCATTAAGTAGGCCGGCAATAGCGGCATCGACCAGATTGTCTTCTGCCTGGATCCTGACCGTCTGCAGTCGGGTGCGGCTTCCAGTGGCAGCAGCAAAAAAATTAAGCACCGAGGCGAAACTGTTACAGATAGGACTGTCACCGGGTAAATCTATACCGCCACTCAGACTGAGAGGAATAAACTCCATCAGGTTTGCTATGTGATCATCCGGAAATTTACCGCCATCATACGGCCCGGGTTGCAGGATGGCATCACCAATCTGGGCGGCATTGCTGTTGGCCAGAACATGATTATTCGAAAGAATAACGCGTTGGCCATTTTTTTTCACAATACAACCGAGAGTACCTGCCGTAATGTCCCAATGACCAATACTAACTCCGCCAGGTGCAGGTCGATGACGTTGAAGGTGACTGTTAAGGGCACGTATGCGACCTGTTTCAATGACGTCCGTTGTAACTCCATCAATTTGTTGTGGCACGAGATCTTTACTACTAAGTTGTGCCTCGGGGAGTTTTTTTTCGACGGAGCAGATTATCGAAACGTTTGAGCTTTTTTGTCCTGCACTGATTTTATAACCAATACCAGTGGCAAGAACATTATGTTTTTTTAACAGGGTGTCGCAGACCTGTTGCAGAATTTTCTGGGTGGGTTTGATATTTTCAGCCATTGAATACTCCTTGTGTAGCAGGTTTTTTTCTATCCTTATATTACATACTAGAGTGGAAGAAATAGTCAGCGTGGTCTGTGATCAGACTCACAAATAACTTTATCAAGAGATATGGATTACAGTTTGTTTATTATGCATTTATCCTGAACCATTTAGTTATAAGTTTAAATAGTTTAGGTTGGCGTAAAACAAGAACAACTTAAGCTTGCGTGAGTTCCTGTTGTTGGTTGTCTGAGTTAGGTAAGTCAAGTTGAAAGTGGGTGCCTTTCCCTTCTTCACTTGTACAGCTAATCTGTCCTCCTAGTGTTTGAGTCACCAGGTTATAAACAATATGCATGCCGAGGCCACTACCACCCTGATTACGCTTGGTGGTGAAGAAAGGGTCAAAGATTTTTTTTATTTGTTTGGTGGGAATGCCTTTGCCATTATCATGATAGTTGATTATGGTTTGTTCGTTTGTTTTTGAAATCGAAATTTGAATATGACCTTGTTGTTTTTCCATATTCTCAAAGCCGTGAATCAAGGTGTTCATCACCAGGTTGGTGAATATTTGTGAAATTGCGCCGGGATAACTCTCTATTTCAAAATCCTTATCATTGTTAATTTCGATAGTAGGTTGATATTTTTTTAATTCGGGTTCCAGGCTTAACAAAATTTCAGATAGATATTTTTTTAGATTAAAGTGACGTTTCTCATCACTAGTTTGATCGACGGCGATCTGTTTAAAGCTGCGAATCAACTCGGCTGCACGTTCCAGATTGGCCAGTATCAGGCTGCTTGAATTGCCAGACACTTTTATTAGCGATTCGAAATCTTCACGGGTAAGATTATTGCTCTCATATTGTTGTGTATAGATTTTTATTTTTCCTGCTAAATGTGAGGCGGCTGTCAAGCTAACTCCAATTGGTGTATTAATTTCATGTGAGATGCCGGCTACCAGTCCACCTAAAGCAGCCATTTTTTCTGATTGCACCAGCTGTTTCTGAGTGTCGCCTAATTGCTGTATTGAGTTTTCTAAATTTTCGTTCGTTACTTGTAGCTCGGTTGTCCGTTGTTCAACACGGCTTTCTAGTTCTTCATTGAGCTGGCTTATTTTATTGTCTCTGGAAAGTAATTTAGATTGAGCTTCGAATATATGGGTAGCCATTAAATTGAACGCTGCTGCAGTTGCACCGATTTCATCATTTGTTTGCACAGGCACACGAACACTTAAGTCACCTTGAGACATCTGATTTGCTGCCTGTGTAAGGGTTGATAAATATTTTGTTAACGCGAATCCAATGAGTCCCAATAATATTATGCTGATAAAAATCTCAATTGCTGCAATCAATAAGCTCTGTGATCTAACCGTTTTAAGTGCATTTATGATAAAGAGGGTATCCATTTCCATTTTTAAGTAACCAACTAACTGATTAGATACGATTATTGGTATTCCGATTAAGCGAGTAGTGTTGGAAACATTTTTATTGACTAAACCAAAGTCAGCATCTGATTTTTTTGTATGTAAAGGCATGCCTGTTTCAATTACGCGTTCTTTAAAGGTGTTGTATATACCGATATAATAAATTTCGGTGTTTATAAACTGTCTTGAAAGTTCTTTCAAAGTAATCAGGTCTTCCTGTAATAAAGGTCCGGAAAAGCTTGCGTTGAGTACGGGCTTGAGTTGTTGAATACGATGTTCCAATTGCTCATTGAGATTACTTTCCATAAGTCGCTCACTATTCCATACTAAAAAAGACAGCATAATGATTTCGACTAAGATCGTTGATCCAATCAGTTTGAATTTCAAAGAGTTGAAGTAATTAAAGAAAGATTTCATTTTATAAACGTTGTTTTAATAAGCGAACAAAATCTGACAGGTCGCGCATATCTTTATCTGTAATTTCGGTAAGTCCATGTGTGCCGAAGGGTACGGATTCAAGAAAAGCTTTTCCTGTTTCATCATTGTGAATGCTTAGTAAAGCATTTTGATACTTGATTATTTGTTCTTGAGGAATATGTGCAGGGCTCATAAACATCATGTGCGGAATTGAAGGTGTTCTGGTTAGGATGCGTAATGGTTTTTTAAGTTTGGTTGCTTTGGAGACGATTTTAAAAGCAGGTATTCCTGCTATAGCAGCATCTGATTTTTTATTTGCAAGTGAATATAAAGCATTATTATGTGAAGGCGTATATTTAATTGATATATCTTTAGTTAGATTGAAGCCATTTTTTATAAACGCAACTTCACCTTGTAACGTACCTGCTGCTAATAAATCTGGTGCTGTTATAAACTTGCCACGCAAGTCATCTAATTTTTCATATGGAGAATATTCTTCTACTGCTATTACAGTATGAAATGATTTTTTAAACCGTGCAATTCTATGATGTTGGTTTTGACTTTCATGATAGGCGGCCAGATGGGGTGCGGTAAGATAAAGGTCATATCGGCCTTGCGCGGCACGTTTTATATAGGTTTTGAAATTTGGGGCGGTATGAACTAAAACAGGACGTTGAAGTTTTTTTTCAAGGTATACGATGAGGTTTCTGTATCTTTTAAGTAACAAGTCACTACTCCAGTGTGGTAACAAGCCAAGGCGTAATGGAGTGACCTTATTTGATAAGATGGGTTTTTGATTATCTTGTGCAGAGGCATTATAGATAAAAGTTAGCCATAGTATGGCCGTTATTGTGATGAACATTACGCATGGACGGAGCATCTCTGTCCATGTAATTGAATGAGCATTAGTCTTTTTTAAATCTAACGCGCTAAATAGATTTTTCATTTCATTCTCCTTTTTTGTATTACAAAAAACACCTGATTAGTGCGGATTACAATTTAAAGCATTTAACAATGTCTTCCGGAGATACGGGTGTTACTGAATAAAAAACCTTGAGCTATATACAATCCTGTCGTTAATATTTTAAAAGTGATTCAAAAATATATTTTTCATTGAGCAGTAGCCGTTAATATTTCAGTATGATTTGGTAATCTGATAGTAAAGAAAGCACCTTCATCCTTTTTAGCCTGACATATGATGGTTCCGCCTAATGTCTGGTTTACAAGGTTATAAACAATATGCATCCCGAGGCCACTGCCACCTTGATTACGTTTAGTTGTATAAAAGGGCTCAAAGATTTTTTTAATTTTTTTGGGTGAAATACCTTTACCGTTATCATGGTAATTTAAGATGATCTGTTCATCTTGTGATGTGGCATCAATTTCAATGCGTCCCTGCTGCTGTTCCATATTTTCAAACCCATGAATTAGGGAATTCATTATCAGGTTGGTGAATATTTGTGAAATAGCGCCGGGATAACTGTCCATTTCAAAATCATTATCACAGTTAATATTAATAACAGGTTGATGTTTTTTTAATTCGGGTTCCAGGCTTAGCAACATTTGGGTTAGATAATTTTTTAGATTAAAACGACGTTGTTCATCACAGGTTTGGTCAACGGCAATTTGTTTAAAGCTGCGAATTAAATCCGCTGCGCGTTCCAGATTGGCGAGTATCATGCTGCTTGAGTTGTCGGATACTTTTATGAGTGACTCAAAATCTTCCCGCGTCAGGGTATTGTCTTCATATTGCTGGGCATAGTTTTTTATTTTCTTTGCAAGGTGCGAGGCTGCCGTTACACTAACTCCAACGGGGGTATTAATTTCGTGCGCAATACCGGCGACCAGTCCACCTAAAGCGGCCATTTTTTCAGATTCGACTAACTGGTGCTGGGTTTGTTGTAGTTGTTCTAGCGATGTTTTGAGATTTGAATTAGTTTTCTCAAGTTCTATGGTTCGCCGTTTAACCCTTTTTTCAAGGTCGGCATTTAGTTTCTGAATCTTTTCCTCAGCTTGTTTGCGTTCGGTGATGTCCATAAAGGTGACTACGGAGCCGATAACGATACCTTCCTGAAGTATCGGATGGGAAAAATATTCTACTGGAAAGAATGAGCCATCCTTACGCCAGAAAACTTCATTATCAACTTTGATGTGTTTACTGTCAGTATGTGCCTGGTTAATCTTGCATGATCCCGCTGGATAAGCACTACCGTCCGCACGAGCATAATGAATAAACGTATGCATGTTTTTGCCCAATAGCTCATCATTATTGCTATAGCCCAACATTTTCAAGCATGCGAGATTGGCAAAAGTACATTCGCCCTGCAAATTAATTCCGTAAATAGCTTCTCCGGCGGAGTCGAGTAACAACCTTACCTGCGCCTCGCTTTCTAAAAGTGCTTTTTCGAACTGACGCCTTTCTGCAATTTTCTTTTCTAGCTGGGTAATTTTATCGTTTAATGCTGTAAAACCGGCTGTTACAGAGCTAGTGTTTTTACCACGTAACAGAATTAATGCTGGTGATTCAGCGTTACGCTTCTGACAGAGGCTGCCTTGTATATGACATTTTAAAAATTCATCATTTTCATGTTTAATATTGAAAGCAGCGGGCAATGGTGAATGGCTGCGTTTCCAATTTTGCAAGGTACGTTTTAGTTTTTCATGTTCCAGATTTGAAACACAGTCAAAAAAACTTTTCGGTTTTTCCTCTAGCGCAAGCATTTTTTGAGCGGCCTTATTACTGGCGATTATCATACCAGTTTCATCCACTATACAAACTGGTTCGGGAAACGCAGCAGTGATTAATTCAATCGTCGGCAGATCCATTCTTAATCACCTGTTCCGAAATACTCGCGACCCTCTGCAGCTTTAGCTTCCTCACTGTCTTCAAAATACACAACGACTTTGCAACCGGGGTCGCCTTGTGCAATGGTTTCTTCCAGAGCAATTTTGGCGTAGCCATTATTCTCGGCAGCAATGGTGCCAAATACATTCGAAGTCATCATACATAATGAGGGGCGATCCTTTACTTTTTCAGCGAATGGACAGATCCGATTACCAAAAACAACTTTGTCCTTATCTGCAGAGATAATGTAAAAATCGCCCTGAATACGTAGTTTTAAATCCTGTAATACCTGCGAGATCTGTTCACGATTTAGCTGTGAAATCTGTAAAGCTTGCTTATAGTCAGAGTCAATTTGCTTGCCTATGTTTTGTCCTACTACACTGATAAATCCCGACGCTTCTTCCAGCCCAACGACATCTTCGAGTAATCCGGACAGTTCTCGAATCAGGTTACGTAAAAAACCATCTCTTTCCAGTGTAATGTTTAAGCCTTCAATCGCTTTACTTTTAGTTTGTGTGTTTAACATAGAATTCACCTTTTGTACGTGTATAAAGTAATTCGTGTTATGGATTCAGAAGTTTCTGAATGTTTTCCGGAGACACGGGTTTGCTAAATAAAAACCCCTGAACCATATCGCAATTTTGTTGTTGCAAAAATTTCAGTTGTTCACTGGTTTCCACTCCTTCAGCTATAACCTTCATGTCGAGTGAATGAGCAAGAGTAATAATGGCTGTCGCGATAGCGGAGGCATCATCACTAATAGTGACATCCTGCACAAAGCTTTTGTCAATTTTGAGGTTATCAAACGGAAGTCGTTTTAAGTAATTCATGGAAGAGTAGCCTGTACCAAAATCATCAATAGAGAGACGTACGCCAAGATCATGCAAATCATTTAAAATTTTGGTTGTTTCTGAAATATTTTCAATCAATAATCCTTCGGTAACTTCCAGTTCAAGATACTCAGGTCTGAGACCAGTTCGGTTAAGTATATCTTCAACTTGTTTAACCAATCCCTGACGTTGAAACTGTCGACTTGAAAGATTGACGGCAACATGGCAAGGAGGTAAACCACTTTCCTGCCAGATTGCTGCCTGGGCACAGGCATTGTTTAACACCCAGTCACTAACAGGGATAATCATGCCTGTTTCTTCAAGTAAGGGTATGAAATGAAGTGGAGAAATTGTTTTGAATTCAGCACTACGCCAACGTATCAAAGCTTCAACTCCCATGGGTATTGTGTTGTTAACGGCATATTGTGGTTGATATTCAAGAAAGAACTCTTCTCTTTCCAGTGCATGGCGTAAGTTGGTTTCCAGAGTAAGACGCTCTGCTGCCTGAGTATCATCAGCCTTGGTATAAAATTGAAAATTATTTTTTCCTTTTTCTTTGGCGCGGTACATAGCGACATCCGATTTTTTGAGTAGCCCTTGAGTATCCTCGCTATCTTTTGGATACAGGCTGGCACCAATACTGGTCGTAATGAATAATTCATGGTTATTGGCTACAAAAGGCTCCGCCATTGTTTTTAGAATTTTTTCTGCAACGGGTGCCACGTCTTCTTGCGAAGCGATGTCATTCAAGATGATGGCAAACTCATCTCCACCTAATCGTGCAACCGTGTCACCCTCGCGTATAGAGTCGGATAGTCTTTGTGCCATAGTTTGTAAAACCTGGTCACCAACATCATGCCCGAGTGAGTCATTAATGACTTTGAAACGATCCAGATCAAGAAATAACACAGCAATATTTCGTTTGTGCCAACGTGTTCGTGTAATAACCTGACTTAGACGATCCTGAAATAGAGCGCGATTAGGTAAGCCTGTTAAAGAATCATGGTGAGCAAGATAATGTAAGCGTTCCTGTGATTCCATACGCTCGCTGATATCTTTACCAGTTGAAATAAAATGCGTGATATTGCCGCTTTTGTCCTTTTGTGGCGTGATCGTTTTTTCTTCGTAGTAAAGTTCTCCATCTTTTTTACGGTTGATTACTACATCAAAAAAAACTTCACCACGTATAATTGTTCGCCACATGCGTTGATAAAATGATTTGCTTTGTTTTTCACTTTTCAAAATACTGGGTTTATTACCAACTATTTCATGTGAGGTATAACCTGTCATTTTTTCAAACGAGGAATTAACGTATTCAACCTTGCCCTGAATGTCAGTAATCATTACAGAGTCGGCAATTTGTTCAATGGCTCCGGATAGTTTTCGCATTTTTTCATCAGCAAGCCGGTGTTCTGAAATATCCTGAAGAACGCCGGATAATTTGAGAGCATTCCCGTCACTATCGCGAATAATTTCACCTTGTTGATGAATGAATCTTAGCTTACCGTCAACATCATAAATGGCATGTTCGAAGTCATAACGCTCAGCATTGTGATTTAATAGTTGTGTAAATAAAGTTCTAACCGTTTTTTGTTCTTCATCGATAACGGCATTAAGTAGTGCTTCGAAACTGGCGGGAATGGAATTTGGTTTTATACCCAGAATACGGTAAATCTGATTAGACCATGTTACTTCTTTTGTTTGTATGTCCCATTCCCAGTGACCAACATTTGCAATTAATTGTGCCCTGGCCAGACGTGATTCACTCTGCTGTAATTCGTTATTCACTTGTTCACGTTGTTCAATTTCTTGCGCTAAAGATTGGTTGATTTTGAGAATTTCTTCAGTGCGCTCATTAATGCGCTCTTCCAGATTTACCTTTGATAAAGCCAGATTTTCTATCGTGTGCAAATCTTTGAAGGCACGAAGAGCAGCGACTACTGAGGTATGTAATTTATCTGCTGTAAGATCTGACTTTCCTTTATAGTCGTTGATATCATATTCTGTGATCACTTTTTTTTCGGGCGCTTCCCCGGGTTGGCCTGTACGTAAAATAATTCGAATATGTTTGTTGTTGAGTTGTTCACGAATAAATCTAACGACTTCAAGACCGGCATTGTCAGATTCCATCACGACATCAAGTAGCAGTACAGCTGTATCCGGATGATCGCGAAGTAAGCGCTGTGCGTCTTTGCCGGAATAACCTTCAACTATTGATAAGCCCCGATCTTCAAAGACCAGATCTTCTAGCACCATACGTGTAACCTGATGAACCGCCTCATCATCATCAATGACCATGAGTTTCCAGTTGTTGTTGTCCTCTTTAGGTATGTCATTTTTACCATTTTTTGTAGTGTTTTCGGAAAATAGTAAATCCGATTTGTTAATTGTTTTTAATGTGTTTTGTTTTAGCATAACAACACCTTGTATTGACTAGAAATATCAGTTGTTACAAGTTTAGTTACAAGATGTTTGGATTAAAATTGGAAAAATTACTGAAGTTTGATGAAATATTTACGTAGAATTACTTAGTTTCCACTTTTCCTGAAGATGACAGCAATACTCTGAGTAATTCTGTAAACGAACTTACTCCCATTTTTTTTAATATATTGTTGCGGTGTGTTTCGATTGTTCGCAGACTGAGGTTAAGTTGTTTTGCCAGTTGTTTGTTTGATTGGCCAGCAACCAGTAAATCCAGTATTTCCCGCTCTCTGCCCGTCAGCTCGCTCAATCGGGAGTGGGTGTTTTCTACTTTTTGCTGCCTGCTACGAATCTGGACATTCTGGCTCAAAGCATCCTGAATAGCGATTAATAGCTCAATCGTATTCAGTGGTTTTTCAAGGAAGTCCACTGCACCAAGCTTTAATGCCGTTTTCACCATGGAGACATCTGCATGAGCGGTCATGAAAATGACTGGTAGAGAAATATTATGATTTGAAAAGTTTTGCAACATTTCAAGTCCGGTCATGCCGGGCATCAGCATATCGGAAATAACGCAGCCATGCTGAGCGGGCTGATATCCATCAAAGAATTCTTGTGGTGATGTGTAGGTTTTGACATTGAAGTGTGCAGATTCAAGAAGTACTACAAGATATTCAGCCAGTAGTTTATCGTCTTCGACGATGAATATTGTCGCTAACAGTTGGGGTGGTTCATTGTCCAGGTTAGTTGAAGTCAGATTATTCATTACAATAGGGAAGCTTTACCAATTTATTAAAAATAAACCCTGTTATGTGTCAGGAATAATAAGGGTATATCACAAACCATACTAATCCTGAATATGATAATACTATCGGTAATTACAGCATTATCTTTAGTTAATTTTCCGCCTGGGGTATCGGGTTATAATACATAGCACACCCTGATTTAATACGGTACAAGCGCTGGGTTGGGATTTTGTCGGACGTGTCAGTGGTCACACTATGATAAGACCACAAGGCAAGCAAAATTGGCATCGCATTGAACACATCTTTGAAACAGCCACCACACGCACACATTATGTTGGCTTTATCGATTTAGTTAAACCTAATCCCACACCTTGTCATGCCTATATATTGAAGAAAAAGAAACAAGGGCGCATAAAGAAAAATATTTATGGCTAACGAAGTGCGATGTCGTATAGTCAAAATAGTCGTTGGGGTTTTAGTTTAGACGAAGCTAAAGTCTGTACAAAATTTCGTTATGAAAAGTTATTACTTGTTGCTGTGCTTGCCACTTTTGCTGTTTGGCTTACAGGAAAAGTAGCAGAATTAAAAAAATATACACCGGCAATATCAAGCAAACACGATTAAGGCTCGCAATGTTTTGTCGACTTTTTACTTAGGCACTTGTGTTTTAAACAAGCAGGTGCCTGATATTAAGCAAGAGGATTTTAAGGATGCACTTGCCGCGCTTCAACAACAGTTTAACGCGTAGGCTTGCGGGTTGTTTTCTCCGTGTGGTGATCCTGGTAACGCCATTGCAAGAGAGGGCGCTGGCCGTGAGTACGATACTCGGCGACCTGCATAATCGTATTAAGTATCTCTAATATTTCCAATTCTACTATCTATTTTGTGGCCAACGATTTTGTAGCCAAGGAGCCGTCTGGTCATTATTTTCCTGCTATTTCCGCAATATACCCGTCGTTGTAATACGCACAGATTTAAACCTGGTTTTAATCCGTTCCAGTGTCTAATTCGGGCTTTTCCATCATAGTCAAAACCTATTAAATTAACAGAAATAAACGATTATAAATATCAACCGAAAGCGAATATATTTTGGGTGACACAGTGCCCTATTACTCTTCAGGTTGTTCTGTTGTGGACTGTAATTACTTGGCCGTTGTTGTGTGACATTAACAAAACCACTCAAAGGAGTAACATCTATGCATAAGCAAATGAGAACCAAGCTTGGCACACTGGCTGTTTCAGTTTCACTGGTACTTTCAGCCGGGACTGCATTCGCCGAGACCAAGACAACATCAAACAGTTTTTGGTGGCCAGATAAACTGAATCTTGAACAACTGCGCGCACACGATCCTTCATCCAACCCCTACCGTGACAATTTCAATTACGCCAAGGCTTTCAAAAGTGTCGATCTGAAAGCATTGAAAGCAGACATTGAAAAGACCCTGACCACATCCCAGGACTGGTGGCCTGCAGACTGGGGGCACTATGGTGGCCTGATGATCAGATCGGCGTGGCACAGCTCTGGTACTTACCGCATCTATGATGGTCGCGGTGGTGCTGATGGTAGCCAAGCCCGCTTCGAACCCCTAAACAGCTGGCCAGATAATGCTAATCTGGATAAGGCGCGTCGACTTCTGTGGCCGATCAAGCAAAAGTACGGTCGCAATGTCTCCTGGGGTGACCTGATTGTCCTTGCCGGTAATGTTGCTCTGGAATCTATGGGTTTTGAAACACTGGGCTTTGCCGGTGGCCGTGCCGATGACTGGGAAGCCGACCTGGTGTACTGGGGTTCGGAAACCAAGTGGCTTGATAACGCCAAGCGTTATAAAAACGGTAAACTGGAAAAACCACTGGCCGCTGTTCAGATGGGTCTGATCTATGTGAACCCGGAAGGACCGAATGCCAATCACGATCCGCTGGCTGCCGCCGCAGACATGCGTGACTCGTTTGGCCGTATGGCGATGAACGATGAAGAAATTGTGGCACTTGTTGCAGGCGGACATACTCTGGGTAAAGCCCATGGTGCGAAGCCCGTTGAATGTGTTGGTGCAGAACCTGCTGCTGCCGCTATCGAGGAGCAAGGTTTTGGCTGGAAGAATAAGTGCGGTAAGGGCAACGCAGAAGACACCATGACGAGTGGTCTGGAAGGTGCATGGACGCAGACACCGACTGCCTGGTCGATGCTCTACCTGGATAACCTGATGAGATTCGAGTGGAAACAGACCAAGAGTCCAGCCGGCGCTCATCAGTGGATTCCGACCGATGAAAGTGCAGCTAACATGGTGCCGGATGCTCACATCAAGGGTAAACGCCATGCACCGATCATGTTTACCACAGACATGGCTCTGAAAAAGGATCCTGGTTTCCGTAAGGTTACTGAACGCCTCCTGAAGAACCCAAAAGCATTTGATCAAGCCTTTGCTCGTGCCTGGTTCAAGCTGACGCATCGCGATCTGGGTCCCCGTGCCCGCTACGTGGGCGCAGACGTCCCAAGCGAAGTATTTATCTGGCAAGATCCGGTTCCAACGGTTAACCATAAACTGATTAGCAAACGTGACATCGCCAGGCTGAAGTCTAAAATTCTCAAGTCTGGACTGAGCGTGTCGGAGCTTGTGAGAACAGCGTGGGCTTCTGCTTCGACTTTCCGTGGTTCGGATATGCGCGGTGGTGCCAATGGTGCACGTATTCAGCTGTCTCCACAGAAAGACTGGGCAGTCAATAACCCCGCCAAGCTGTCAAAAACGTTGAAAAAACTGAAGAATATTCAGCAATCATTCAACAAATCACTACGTAGTGGCAAAAAAGTCTCGCTGGCAGACGTAATTGTACTCGGTGGTGCGGCTGCGATTGAGAAGGCTGCAAAACAAGGCGGTTACAAAGTAACGGTACCTTTCAAGCCGGGTCGTATGGATGCCACGCAGGCGATGACCGATGTGAAGTCATTTGCTGTACTGGAGCCAACCGCTGACGCGTTCCGTAACTTTTACAGCTCTAGCTATGGAACACCAACAGAGATGTTGGTAGAAAAAGCAGATCTGCTAACTTTGACAGCACCGGAAATGAGTGTACTTGTGGCTGGTATGCGCTCTTTGAATGCTAACAGTGATGGCTCGAAACACGGTGTATTGACTAATCGTGCAGGCACATTAAGCAATGACTTTTTTGTTAACCTGCTTGATATGTCAACCAAGTGGTCGAAGTCTTCAACTGAAGGTGTTTATGAAGGCCGTGACCGCAAGTCAAACAAAGTCAAATGGACGGCTACGCCGGTTGATTTGATCTTCGGCTCAAACTCCGAGTTACGTGCAATTGCTGAAGCCTACGCCTCGAATGACGCAGGTCAGAAGTTTGTGACGGATTTCGTTGCAGCCTGGACCAAGGTGATAACAGCGGATCGTTTTGATCTGAAGTAATTTTTTGATAAAGCGCTTACGTAAATCTTTCGTAAGCTTACAACAAAGAAAGGCGGTGTTTTACACCGCCTTTTTTTTGCCTTGCTGTAAATTGATGAAAAGTTTGTGCTTATCAACAACCAGCTTTTAATCCCCTAAAGTCATTAAAATAAACAATTTTAAAAATCAAAAAAACCGATATCAGATACTAACAGTCTCTAACATTAGAAATAATTGTGCCCTAACCCCATTTACTTTCTATGATTTTCAAAAATATCATATGACAACAAAAGACTAATATAGGGTGCATAAGTTAAAACTGCCCCCTGAATGATACCAAGCGCCTTAAAGGTATCTGAAAGCTCTAATAAAAGTGATTCATTATTTGGATCTTGTTTTAATGCTTCTAATAAAGATATTAAAGGATCAATGCTTGCGTCCTTAACAAATTGTTTTAATCCTTCAATAGAAGCATTAATTTTCCCGGCATCTACATTTTCAGTAATCTTTGTCATATGTCTTTTTATCCGTTTTGCTCAAACAGAAAGGGAGTAACTTCAATTGTTAGTTGAAATGCATCGCTATCATGCTTTATTGATATAAATTGTGGTTTTCTTCACTGCTCGTCATTATTTCTATAGCGGTTAATACGGCTCGCCGTCATTAAAGAGCTCTTCTCTATAATTGTAGCGGCTGGTTATGTGGTAATTGAATATTATACATAGGTTCTATTGAATACATAAATAGAATGATAAATATGAAAAAATGAAAAACATATTGCAGGTATAATGTAATGCCACTTTGAATATGTAAAAAAATAATATTTTTCTACCATCAGACTAAGGCCGATCAGCCATATAATTGGAGTGAACGCCGGTGCAGAAAAACCAATAACATGATTACTCCATCTGGAATCTGGCATATAGATAAGGATTAACCATGAAAAAAAATATAATGCTACGCCAGTGATAAAAATCGCTAAACCTTTTCTTTGTATTGATTCTCCAATACTGAGTTTAAAGAATAAGGGTAAAATAAAAATAATTGATCGAAATAGATTTTCACCAAAGAGGATGAATACAGGTATGTCGTGATTGAATGACTGAGGTTGATACGCTAAAGGCAACTTTGAAATAAAGATAAAATTCCATGCAAGGATTGGAATTAACGGAATGTAACCATTTGTTATGAACTTACCTATAACATTCATTTTCATGTTATTTATTATTTCAACACATCACGTGTTAATAACCGGTGTGCATATTTTGCGTATCCGAATGAGCGAGAGCGAATGTTGTTGATGTTGTTATTAGGTGTTTTGTCTTTCATTATCTTCATATTTTACCCACGCCTCTTCAACTTTCTTTCAGATAACCAGCCCGGTTCGAGCGTCGCTAAAACCGGGGTCAACTGGATCGCATTTAAAAGTTTTAATTTTTCGTTATCTTAGTATCTTCCAGAATAACCGGATAAACATACCCATAACCAAAATCTTTATCCAGTTCGAGTTTTCCTTCTACGATTACAACATCATCTATTGCCGCCGTGCTATTGGTGGTGACGGTCAGATCAGCAAGGGTGCTACTGTCCCTGATATGAACCCAGTTCTTGCCCATGACGTTGGCCGTGAACTTTGTTACCTGGCCACGTACACGTAATATTTTCCCTTTCAATTTTTGTTTACCAATATTGATTTCGGCGATGGTATAACCGCCTTTCACTTTATTGATTCCTTTGAGAGGTTTGACAACCTGTTTCTGTTTCATTTGACCATGTGGTGAAACACTCGCTGCGTCTTTGTTTTTTGAGGCCACTTTATCGGTCATAAAACTGTTTACAAAATAGATAACGGAAAAGTCACGCTTCATGGATTTGCTGTGAAAGTTTTTCATCGGCATGCTTGTCGAAAATGAAATCATGTCGCCGGTTTTAAGCGGGGTGACTGGCCCAGCGGCCCAGACTTTCTTTTTACCGGTATCAACCTCAGCATAAGTGTAAACAGATGCCTTGATAATATCCGTTACCTTGCCATGAATGATGTGTGAAGTGATTTGCTGTTTTTCTTTAGAACTCTTCTGTTCAGCATAGGCTGAATTGATGATGCCTGCATTAGTCATGATGAAAGAAAAACAAGTAATTAGTATTGCTATTCTATTAGTGCGATGTGTCATAAAAAAATCACTCTCAGGTTAAATGTTAAATAGGTGGCTCATACAATATCTAAATATCTCTGACCTCAAATATCTTTTCGAACTCATTTATTATTTTCTAATAAATAATAAATTTTGCTGCCTTCCAAACGTTTATTGGCGCTTATAGTGAGTTTAGCATTTCCTTTTTTTAAAAATAAAAAGGGCGGTTCTGCTTTTACCGTCCAGCCTTTCGTGTTTTTCTTATCTTTATAAAATGAAACAATTTTATCCGGAGAGTCTGGACTATCTATCAACCAGCCCCAAACCGTTTCTTTAGACATTCTGGGTAAAAACGTAACGCCAGAAATATTTGGATAAGGCGTAATTTGTTTGCCTATCGTATCCATTGCGTTTTGCTCCACTCCCGAAACATAGGCAACACCATACGTGAGTATAAACCCAATAATTGCTCCAGTCTGAGACTTATGTCGCCATGGATCATACGCTTTGCTAATAAAACCAAAATAAGCAGAAGTTAAAGAGAGAATTAAAAGCCCTACCGTAAAAGGAACTAAACGGCCTCCGGATAACCCCCCAAGGTAGATGACACCCCAAATAGAAATTAAAAATATTGTATAGCGATTAAAAATAACAGAGCTAATGAAACCAGATTTTCTATTATCTAATGATGAGTTAATTCGTTTCATGTCATTCTAAATCCACTTCCTGTCATTATTACTCAATAAATCTATATTAGAAGGTAATGTTTTCTAACTTCATATATTAAATCACTCCGACCCATTTAGTTCCTTAATTAATTTATTTGATAGCAATACACACCTCAATTTCATTCTCGTTTTTATAGTATTCAAAATCAGTCGTATATGCTCGTTGATACTCCGCTTTAGAGCTAGAAAAATATTCCCAAACTTTTCCCCATGTATCAATTACCACCTGAGGCATTTCACCCTTTGCCTCAAACACAAGATATTTTCCAGAAATAATATTAATATTTTCTAGTTTACCCGTTGATGAATCATTCTGATCGGTACCAGCTAATACTGAAAACTCACCATTTGCATCTGACTCATAGTTATAATAAACACCATAAACTCTATTACCATTTTTATAATCAACTGAAACATTACTATCAAATGTTTGCCATAAATTCGCAATGCGTGCATTTTTTGAATTAAACTCATCATCATTTGTTGTTCTTGTAGTAATTCCATTTATTTTCTTTTCATCAACATCAACTATCTTCACTTTAGTTTTTCCTTTTGTTTCCATAACAACTGTTTGCGACATCACCGGGTTAAAAAATGGTTAAAATTAAATCACTCTGGCTCCTTTAATTGCTGTTCTCATTTATTGGTTAATTAAATTTCAGAGTGCTTAATATTCCTTTTAACCGAGATCCATTGAGACTGTATGAATTAGTCACCTTTTCTTTAGATATCCCCATAACTGAACACATGATATTCCAGGTCTTTCCTGGTGTATTCATAAAATTTGCTAAATATTTACCATAGAGTTTTCCATAATGAGGAACGCTATTTGTATTTTCAAACACCGCCTGTTCAGCAATTATTCCAGCAATCATTACCTGTTTATTTTGAATAATATTTAAAACCTCTGATGTGGGCTTAAAACGTTCATACCAACTTTGTTTTGTAAGTGGATTTTTTTTAGTGTAATCAGTTATGAAATCGACAGAGTTGATATAATCCAATTTAGTCGCGACTACCTGACATGTAAGTTTAGGCGTTGTTTTTGAATAAACTATGACCAATTTACCTGACGGCACTGGTTTAGTTTTTTTTGTCCAGTCAGAAGGGTATAAAAATGAATAGCCAAATTCATTATCCTCATGCTTAATTAATTTTGTATCTGCATAACTCATTGTTATAAAAATAATCAGCGTAATCATTACTAATATAAATCTCATGTTTTCTCTGACACCTTTAATTCTTTATCATTAGTCATTGAAGCCAGCTTATATCTTAAAACCCAGAGTTAAATTCTTTACTAATGCAGAATTTCCTACCAGCATCAGTTAAATAATACTTAAACCCTGTCGCACTGTTAACCGCTTCCGTGTAATGTTCTCTAGTCAAAAAAGCTAACGCTGTCGCAGTATCCTGCTGATTGATACCCGTCTTGTCAGAAACAGAAATAGGCAATACGCCCGTATCGCCTCCCTCCGCTACCTGCAGTAAAACCGCCCTAATATTTTTCTTTTTAACTTTATCGTTACTTTGATAAGCAGGCATCTCTTTTTTAACAAGACTATCAGGAGAGTCCGCAAGCTCACTAGCTGCATTCATATGATCCGTCGCTTTTTTCAACACCTCTGCTTTTAATTCAGCCTCGGTCTTTTCTTTATTGCCAAATAACGTCTTAATAATTCCCATTTCAATAAACCGCCCTACAGATACATTAAAAAACTTTCGCCATCAACTGACCTGTTTGTACTGGCTCATCAATCACCCAATCATCATTGGGCTTTCTATAAAGATAAACAAACAATACCGATAACTGTTCAGTTTTATATAAGCGGACCCGGAACTATGTGTTAAATACTCCCTGACCCATTATTCTATATCAGAAAGTAGTGTGTTCTAACCACAATTATTTAAAGATGGTTAAAATTAAATCACTCCGCCCCCTTTAACTTGAATCTGACCCTGAGGTATCCCCACAAAAATAAATAAAAAAACGATCAAAAACAATAAGTTACAATGTTAACGCAATAAAAAGGGAACCTACACGGTGTTTTCCGATCAGATCTAGATGCGAATCAAGGTCAAATCA
>Ga0316204_10006226_pt1 | contig 18562 bp, 14 predicted proteins | sample 6monrhotite_MG_2_FD_205661 | JGI IMG/M metagenome (GOLD analysis project Ga0316204, IMG submission 205661) | Microbial mat bacterial communities from mineral coupon in-situ incubated in ocean water Damariscotta River, Maine, United States -... | ecosystem: Environmental > Aquatic > Marine >... | reverse complement strand
CGCCATTCCCAACTATTGATATTTTGATTATTTGAAAAAGGACGTGCTAGATCGATATGAATAACGTTTCGGCCGCTCGCGACCATCGGAAAAATTCTGGCACCTATACCGAAAGATTTTAGTGTGTTAGTTTCAATATTGGGTGTGGATGGATTATCCCATGCGCGCCCAATATCTATAAAACTTACCCAAGCAAAAGAGAAACTTTCCCAAAGTTCTACATCAGAGTAATAGCGAAGCTCAAAGGTAGAGAGCCAGCGTTTTTTTCCATATTGATATTGGATTGGGTAACCTCTTAAATTGCTATCTCCGCCGATTGATTGGGGTAAATTCCTATATTCTGAAACGTAGTTGAATTGGCTTTTTGAATAAAAAGTGATTTTTTCGCTTAATGGTTGGAACAAATCAAGACTGTTTCCAAAAGTGTAATAATCATTCAATTGTTTGTTGGAGTAAGATTCTAAATTGATATTTAGTCTATTAAATAATAAAGCTCCATTGAGACTGAAACCGTGACGAGAGGAATAACCTAGTTTTATCATCGATGAGTCAACCACTGAGCTTGCTTCGACTAGATCATCCTGAATGTTATAGCTAACCCGTCCTAGCCCTGCAAAAAAGTTTTGCCGAGTGCCAAAATTAATATCTTCTTTGTTGCCGGTGATGTAAATGTTTTCTAGAACTTTATATTGACTTTGATATTGCTCCCAAGCCCAATAGCCATAGGATTGTTTTTTCAGATTGAAATAGTGATTAAATGACGGATGAGTTGTTTCTATTAGCTCAGATGAATAATCAAAAAAACCTAAAAACTGTCGCTCAGCGGTATTTTCATATCGATTGTCCAACCAACCATATTTAAAATTAACTAAATGCTTATCGGTAAGCGCAATGCCTAGTTCATTATCATTTTGATAGTAGGTGGTTTCAAGATCACTTTTAGCGGCCGCAACTAAAAACATACGTGGAGTATTGAGTGTATAAAAAGGTTGTTGGTAAATAAATGATTGTTGTGAGCCTGCATCATATTCTTCGAGGACTAGACTAACATACCCATGGTGAGTAAAGGTGAGAGGTGCTTTAACATGCATTCGGTAACCAGATTTCTGAGGATCTTTTTTGTAATTGAAAGTGGTTTCAATTCCGAGCCCTAAAAAATTGGTATCGCGAATACCTATTGCAGAAGTATTTTCTCCTCCATTACGCTTAAAATTGACAGTTGGTAAAAATGTCCAATTATCGATAACGACTACATCCAGTTCTCCTTTTTCTGAAAGGGTTAACATGGCATCTCTTAAATAATTTTGTGTTCTTAATAACCTTTCGGCTTCTTTTAATTGGAATTGGGTTATTTGTTCGCCTACTTTAAATGGTAGAGCGTTTAGAACAACGTGTTTTTTAGTTTTTATATGATAACTATTAGCAAATCTTTGAAACCATTTTGTATCTTCAACGTGATAAATATTTTCCACTTCAATATTGATTGAAGTAATGGTTACCTTGGACAGATTATTTTCTTCAGCAAAGCATTTTGAGTTGCTCGAAATTATCAAAGCTATCAATAATAACGCTAAGTGAACGAAGAATGATTTCGGTTTAGAAATACTGTTATGTTTTGTGATTATTGCCAATCAATTTCCCGATAAGAGTTAACTAATAACTAGTATAGTTGTTTTCTCTTAATTTAGACTTAAGATATTAACAACAAAATATCGAGGTAATAAAAATCTATTTTATTACCAACTTAGGTAAGCCTATTGTAAACAGAGTCGAAATTAAAATCATAAAAAAGGAGATCCATAGGCAAGCGGCTAGTCCGTATGCTTGATAAACCCAGCCAGATAAAAGGGTTCCCATAAGCCGGCCAGAAGCGTTAGCCATATAATAAAAACCTACGTCCATTGAAATATTGTCTTTATCAGAATAGCTAACAATCAAATAACTGTGTAGCGAAGAGTTAACGGCAAATACTACCCCAAAAATGACCAGTCCTGCGATTAGTATGATCTCAACATATTCATTTAAGATGATAAATGTGAAACTGATGATTGCCATAACGATTGATAATATAAAAGCCCACGTCATGGCACCTTTCCCATCAGGCGAGTGACCAGTGATTTTCGGTGCTTGAGATTGTATTAATCCATATCCGATCACCCATATTGCCATAAATGAGCCTACCTGCCAGTGCTGCCACATTAATTGGCTTGATAGATAAACGGGTAATGCCACAACAAACCAAATATCTCTGGCAGCAAATAAAAAAACTCGCGCACTCGATAAGTAATTAATCGATGATTTTTTAGAAAATAGATGAGAAATTTTTGGTTTGGCTTTTACTTTACCTAATTGTTTTTCTAGTTTGAATAAGCTAATAATAAGGACGAATGCCAGAGCGATCGCCATTGATGTGGCCGCCCAATAAAAACCTATAGTATTGAGTAAAAATGCACCAAGAAAGAAACCGAATCCTTTCATGGCATTTTTCGAACCGGTCAAAATAGCTACCCAATGATATAGTTTTGATTTTGATTCTGAGTTGTTAGGTTCTTCTTCGGGGATTAATAATTTAATCGCGCTTTTGGCGCTCATCTTATTGAGATCTTTGGCGATTCCTGACAAGGCTTGAGCTAGCATAACCCAAGCAATGGTTAGCAATTCAGTTGGAACAAGCAACATTGAGAGCGCAGCTATTTGAATGGCTAAACCAATATTCATGGTGCGATTTAATCCAAGTCTAGCACCTAACCAGCCGCCAACTAGATTAGTAATAACACCAAAAATTTCGTAAAACAAAAACAGCATAGCGATGGAAAGAGGCGTGTAACCTAGCTGATAAAAATAAAGCACAACCAGCATCCTAAGCGCACCATCGGTCAAGGTGAAAGCCCAATAGTTTCCAGTGACCAGAATGTATTGTTTTACTGATTTAGGTAGCTTAGCCATGGCAAATATCAACTAATCAGCTTATTTGGCAACTAGCTTAACCAGCTCAATCGTACGATTAATATAACCCCATTCATTATCGTACCAAAGGTATAGCTTAACTTGAGTATCGTTGACCACCATTGTTGATAAGGCATCCACAATACTTGAGCGAGGATCGGTTTTGTAATCGGATGAAACGAGCGGGCGAGCTTCAAAGCCTAAGATGTTTTTTAATTCATTTTTAGAGGCATTACTTAACAGGTTATTAATTTCTTCAACAGTAGTTTTTCTATTCATTTCAAAAACACAGTCAGTTAAAGATGCATTTGCGATAGGAACTCTTACGGCATGTCCATTTAATTTACCTTTTAATTCAGGAAATATATGAGTAATTGCCGTGGCCGATCCGGTTGTCGTCGGAATTAAGTTGGTTCCGCAAGAACGTGCTCTTCTCAGATCTTTGTGAGGCGCATCTAAAATAGTTTGAGTATTTGTTATGTCATGAATGGTTGTCATGGAACCATGTTTGATACCGATAGATTCATGTAATACTTTAACCACTGGCGCTAAACAATTTGTAGTGCAAGAGGCAGCGGTCACTATTGGATGTATATCAGAATCATAAATGTGTTGATTGACTCCCATAACAATATTAGCGATGCCTGCTTCTTTTACCGGCGCAGTCACAACAACTCGTTTTACTCCCTGTTCGAGATAGTTTTGTAAAAGGGATTTTGTTTTCATTTTCCCCGAAGCTTCGATCACAATATCGCAGCCAGACCAGTCAGTTTGAGCTACCTCTTTATTTTGAGAAAAAGATATAGAATGACCTTCAATATCAATTTGATTAGATTTGGCGACGGCTTGATGTTTCCAAGTACCGTGAATTGAATCAAAATTCAGCAAATGCGCCATGGTTTCAGCGTTACCGGCAGGATCATTGACTTGAATAACTTCAAGCTCTCTATCAGCCCACGCAACTCTCAGAGCGAGCCTTCCCATACGACCAAACCCATTGATACCGATTTTAATCATGATTAACCTTCTAAGGATAAATAGTTTGTTTAGATTATTTTAATCTTTAGCAAGTCGATCTGTATAGTGACTATTTAATTAAATTAGTTAGAATAGTATAGAAGGTCAAAAATTGAACTAACGATTATCAATATATCAATTAAAAAACGGACGATGAGTGATGAGAGCACAAAGAACTGATTGGCAAAACCTTGAGCAGTATTTTCAACCATTTGAACGATTAACTAAACGTTTTATTAGTAATTTAGATGAAGCAAAAGTTGCCAAAATGAATGTTAGCTTACCGCAGCAAACATTACCCAATGATGGACTTAGTTTATTGGAATGCGTTCAACAGCTAGAACAAAGTATTATTCCGCAACTATCAGCAGCAAGAGGACCTCGCTATTGGGGTTTTGTAACTGGCGGCGCGACTCCAATCGCGACAATGGCGGATTGGTTAGTATCATCCTTTGATCAAAACGTCGCTAAAGCGGGAGATTCTGTTGCAAGCCTTGTTGAAAAACAAGCGATGGAATGGTTATGCGAATTATTCGAATTACCTGATAATTTTCGTGGAGTGATGCCTACTGGTGCAACCGGTTGTAATTTTTTAGCAGCCTGTATTGCCCGCCAATTTGCAGGTGTTCAACAAGGTCTTGATGTCGCTAAAGAAGGCGTTTATAAGCTTGATGTGGAGATATTTTCAACCACCCCCCATGCGAGCATGCTCAAGAGTCTTGGGATGGCTGGTTTGGGGCAGAAATCTATTACAATAATTAATTCTTACGTTAATTCAGAAGCGATGGATATCTCGCATTTAAACACATGTCTTGAAAAAAGCCAGGCAAAATCAAAAATAATTATCGCAAGTTCTGGTACAGTCACCGCAACAGATTTTGATGATTTAAAGGCTATTTCAGTATTAAGCCTACAATATGACGCATGGCTACATGTTGACGCCGCTTTTGGATTATTTGAGCGGGTTGTGGAAGGTGTTAACGGAAAAACAAAAGGCATAGAGAATGCTGATTCAATTACTGTGGATTGTCATAAATGGCTAAATGTTCCTTACGATTGTGGGGTATTTCTGACACGCCATTTGGACTTATTAGAGCAAAGTTTTGATGTGCCTGCGCCTTACCTAGAAAATTTTGGTAATGAGCCCGACTATATGTCGTTAGGTATAGAAAATTCTCGTAGGTTTAGAGCATTTCCAGTATGGTTAACCTTGTTAGCTTATGGACGTGAGGGAATTAAATCTTGGGTCGAATCAAATATTAAATTAGCAAAAGGTTTGGCCAACTGGATTGATGCTTCTGATGATTATGAGTTGGTTTATCCTTGTCAAATGAATGTTGTATTATTTCGTCCAAATACAACTGACTTAACACAACAAGAAGCAGACAATAAAACAAAAAAATTATTACAAACAATTAATCAAGACGGGCGACTTTTTTTAAGCCCAGGAATTTGGCAAGGTAACCAAATTATTCGAGCAGCATTAAGCAATTGGCAAACCGATGAAAGGGATATTGAGATTGCAAAAGAAGTCTTGATTCAATTTTCTTGATAAAACTCAAAGAATCACAGTTAGAAGGTTTATACTTTAGCAAAGAGAAGTAACAAAAACGGAGTTGGTTTAGAATGAAAGTCTCACCATCAGTGGATAAATTAAGGCAAAAACAAGCTAGACAAGGTTCTCGTCGAGGCGATTTAGCGCCTAACCCTGCTATATGGTCAGCATTAGATGATGGCAGATTATTAAATAAAATTCTAGAAGATTTTTATACTCGAGTATTTAATGATCCTAAGCTTTCTCCGTTCTTTGAGGCATCTACTAAGCAACGTTCTAAGGAAAAACAATTTTTATTTATGAAAGCTATTTTTACCGGCGAAAAATGTTATTTTGGTGAAAGGCCTAGAAATGCTCATAATTGGATGATTATTTCAGATGAGTTGTTTGATTATAGGGAGGAGCTTATGGAAAAGGTTTTAAGGGAAAATGGTTTAGCTGAAGAGTTTGTTATCCAATGGAGAGCCGTCGATGAAGTTTACAGAAAGCAAATAGTAAAAACTAAACCAATTACCAAGAAAATTGGGGGAGTTGAATTGCCATCGGAAGGTTATCAGTTTGATATCCTTGAGATGGCATCTATTTGCGATTTATGTGAGAGCGAAATTGGTGAAGGAAAAAAAGTTAGCTATCACGTTAGAACTGGAAAAACATTTTGTAAGAAGTGTACTCCGGAAGAGTTGCTCTGATTCAACAATTAGATTAGTTTTTCTAACTGGTCGACAGCTTTCCAAGTAATATGCATCATCATTCTTGAGTTGACATCTGTTGATGTTAAACAGGCTAAAATTCCCTTATCGGCAATAGGCAATATGGTTACTGAACTGGTGTCTGAGCGGATAAAGGTTTCTCGTATTTTTCCTCCATCTAATTGAGCGCTTATTTTTTCACAAAGGAGCTCTAACTCAATGCAAAGTGCACCAACATTCTCGGCATCATCTACATCGCCATAATAGGCCAGAGTTAAGCCATCAGGTGAGACGATCATAGAAAGTTTAATTTGAGGTATTGAGTCCGTTAAATGTTTTAAAATAGATTCAATTTCGGAGATATCCAAAACTATCTCCTTTGGGCTGATGATAGGTAATTTGTTTTAGTCAATAAAAGCTCCATAATTACTCTTGTTCTAGAATATCTTCGATTTTTTTTGCCGTTTTTTTCGCTTCTACGAAAACCATACCAAGATTAGTTCCCAGTTTTGAAGCAACGGCTAAAACAGCTTTTTTGCCTACATGAGTTATTAGCATATAGCCATTACTTCCGTGTAATAGAACTTGCCGCAAACTGCCGCGATTTAATTCTTTTGCGGTTGTATCGGCTAAGCCCAAGAGAGCTGCGCACATGGCACCTAGCCGATCAGAGTCAACACTATCCCCTAAAACCGAAGCTACATGAAGCCCATCTCTTGACATTATTGCAGATGCTTCGATGTGACTAGATGAGCTATTTAAGCCTTTCAAAATAGGTTTTAATTTATTTTCTAAGCTTGAGCCGGAATTAGGTTCTCTAATTTTTGTGTCGGACATATTTATAACTTATTCGATTAAATATGTGATTCAATCGTAGGCAATGCACGACGTGTTTTTGTCAAAGCCATACCTAAATTAACTGATTTTCGACAAACGACACATAGAACAAATTCTTCGTTGGTTTTACAGCGTATAAAAATGTGGAGTAAATTATCACTATTAACAATTATTTCTTGGAAGTAGTGATGGCCATCGTCTTCTGTCCCCCGTGCTTTTTTAAACATATCTTCGATCATTTTAACATTCTGGCCTTGAAACATATCAGCTGTAGCTGCAGCAAGAATATCCATAACCTCTGATGGATGAGAGTCCACGGTTTTAATTCCTAACAACATTCCTGTTGAAAGATCGACAAATCCTGAGGCTAAACAGTCAGGTACTTCAGAAACGACATCAGCTAACGCTTTATCAAGTGACATAGATTTATTCCTTGTGTTGTGTAGTAATCAATATATCAAATAGAGATATTCGAGTGTTAGGTGATCTAACATTCTTGATTCTAGTACAAAAATATTAAATTACCTGATTATTTTTGTGGGTTATGTGGATTAGTTTTTAAAATAATTTCGAAATTTTCAATAAAATCTACTTGTTCTTTCGATTGAACCCAGCGGGGCTCTATCTGCCTCGCCATTTCTAAGGCACTTAGAGCACTGTTTCCTTCCCAAATCAACTGACAGACAAGCATTGTACCGGTTCTTCCTAACCCTGCTTTGCAGTGATAAGCGACAACGTCGCCATTATTAAGAAGTTCCGAGACTTGTTTACACCATTTTATAGCGTCTTCATTACAGGGAGAGGCCATATCTTTAATAGGAAACCATAAAGACTTAATCTTATACTGTTGCATTGGAGAGGGATCGGGTTTGTTTTTTCGTAAATTGATTAAAACTGTTACGCCTACTTTATTGAGTAGTTTTAAATCATAGTTAAGATCATGAACTAGTCCTGGTTGAGGGGTTCCTGCTAATAAACCTTTCTTTAACCATAGAAAATTTCTGGGGCCAAATGCATCACTAACATATTTTTTTGCTACCTTGGGAATCGGTGGAGGTAGCTCAACAGAATCTTTGTCAATGAACATAAAGTCATCTTCAGTTACTTCTGGACCAATAGAAGGACATGAGCCAGTTTTGACAAATTGTTTTCCTGCTTTTGATCTTGGTTTGGAATAAAAGTGCTCATCCGTTGAGTATTCATTGACCCAGCCTCCTGATAAGAGGGCAACCATTCCTTTGAGTTTTTTTGCATGATTCTGATTATGCAGTATGATAATAATTGCTTTTTTTTCGGCCTCTTTCGAGATGTAATTTAATATCGGCTCAACGTATTGTTCATCAACCCCAGTTGTTGGTTCGTCAATACACAAAAGTTTAGGGTTGGCTGCAGCGGTTCGTAAAATTGCGAGATGTCTTTGTTGTCCTAGTGGTAAGTTGATTACGTTTTCATTCAACCGGTTAGTGAGCTCGGCTAATCCTGCATAAGTAAGCAATCGCTTCACTAAATCAATCTGTTGGTTTTTTTGTAAACTGCTGCGCTCAGGTAGACCAGATACAATATTCTCAAGAATACTAGACATCATTAATTTTGCATTTTGAGAGACTAAAATGGGTTTGTTACTGCTTTCACTGATATTTTCTCCTGCAAAAACGGCTTTTCCCCAAGTTCTAAAAGAAGGGTTTGAATAATTAATTCCGCAGATTGAACGGAGTAGTGTTGATTTTCCGATACCTGAAGGGCCTAACAATACCAAATTACCTTTAGTTGGTACTTTAAGGTCAACTTTGCTTAATATGATTTTTTTTCCAAAAGCTACGCCATATCCATCTAATTCTAGAATGTTTTCAGTCATGTAGTTTCCATATTATTAGTTTCTTCGAGGCTTTGGTCTGAGCTAAATAACAATGCTTGAACCAGCATAGAAACTTCTCTTTTTTTTCTAGCGTCTACTTCAAATATTGGAGGGTTGAGATTGTATTTTTTTAATAGTTGATGGTATTCATTTAAGGTGTGTTGATTAGGTAAGTCGGTACGAGTTAAACCAACGGCAATGGCTTTATCTTTAATATACTGACTAAAGTTATTTAAAAAGAAATCCAAATCTCCAAGAGGGTCTGTATTGGCGCTATCTACAAGAATAATGACCCCTAGCGCGTTCTCAACTAGTATTTCCCACATAAAATTAAAACGTTGTTGACCTGGTGTGCCATAAAGGTGGATGCTTTCACCATGTTCGAGCTTTAATATTCCATAATCCATAGCCACTGTAGTTGTTTGTTTTCTGTCTTTAACTTCGTCAGTTGCAAGCTGTTCAGTAGATATAACTGGCGTATCACTGATAGCATTAATTGCAGTCGATTTTCCTGCACCAACGGGGCCGGTAAAAACAATTTTGGAAACATTTTTATCAAACATGCTCATTTTGCTCCGTCTTTACTGGTTTTTCGCTTCCTGAAATACTACTTAACTTTTTCAGAATAGCTGAAAATAATCCTTTTTTACTTTTCTTTGTTTCTGTAACTTCAGGTTTAACTAGGTTATCTTCTTTTCTTTTTGCTTTTATTATTAATCCGTTTGCATATCCCGCACTGAAAAAAGTAAAGACGTCTTGAATAGGAATGTTTAATGACTCAGCAACGTTATTAATTGTTTGAGGTTTGTCTAGCCAGAAAGCACTAATTCTCATTGAATTTGGTATTTGTGAAATGCGAGTAAGGTTTGGCCATTGTTTTAATACATAAATATCTTCAGGGGACTCTCCTATAGGGATTCGTCCCCTCGCTGTTCTTACCGCTATATCCCAAATAAATTTATCCATAGGTGTTGCTTTTACATCTTTGACCGGTGTTTCTGACATAGTTGACATATGTTCTTTAGCGAACGATTCTTCTTTAAAAATAATATCCTTATCTTTTTCTGTACTGATAAGGCCTAAACTGGCTAGTTGCCGTTCTTTTATATTTTCAACCAAAAAACCAGATGAGGGGCTGATAAGTACCCAGCGATGTGACCAGCAGCGTAAAAAAACTGTTTTATTTAGTTTATTTGCCTTGTCGATAGCATTGATTATTTTTCCTTGCAAAAATTTTTGAGGATCGTAATAGATATCTTCACTACTCGGTTCCACATTGTTCGCTTTAAATAGTTTCGTTTTTGTTGCAGGCTTGCTATCTGCTGACTTAAGTGTTTGTTTGCTATCATTTTTTTCTAATTTGGTTTCTGGAGCACTAGACGAAAGAGTATTAGGTTTTGTTGGGTTTTTCAGTGAATCTAATAACTCAGGTAGCTTAAATGGTCGAGTAATGCATCGAATATTGTCAATATTAATAAGTTCGCTGGATAGTAAGATGAATGTTTTATTAGAAAATTTTGAAGTGAACTCTGATATAAGTTCATCTACATTTTGTTTTTCTACATTGACGATAACAACATCAGATTTTGATATGTCTGTTATACTGCATTGATTTTTGTATACCATTTTGAAAATGATTCGGAGCCTTGCTTCGCTTCGTTCATCCATTTTGTATAAGCCTACTTTTAAGCTCATAGATTGTCTTCCTTAAATAAAAGAATATCTTCTTCAAGTGATGAATATTAGTTATGCTGTTTTGATAAGTAGAAAATTGGACTTAGATTAAAACAACTATCTGTATGAAAGCATAGTCGCAATCTAGTTGTTGTCAAATAATTGCCATAAATAGACGTCTTAAATAATTTGCTCAGAAAAGGTATAGGTTTCTTAAAGTGAGAGATTTAGTTTATTTTTCTTTTCGGCCAGATTTTACAATAATTAAACCCATTATCTTGCAAGCGATGACGAATGGATTCTGTTTTTCGCTTGCTTTTATAAGGACCTAACTCTACACGATGCCACAAACTCGAATCAGCTTTAACTTGGTTGATTTTAGATTCATACCCAGCAAGCGCAATCTGTGCTTTTAATTCTTCGGCGCGTTTTTTATCTCTAAATGAGCCGCAAGGCATTAGGTATTCATATTGGTATTTTTCATCGGGAAGTTTTAGGTCTTCAAGAGGAATTTCGACGGTTTTATTAACCATCTCTTCGTGAGTTTTATAAAACGGAACTTCTTCAGTATCAGTGTTTTTTGTTTGCTCTTTTTGAGAAATAATTTTTGTAGGCTGTTTTTTTTCTATAACAGACTCTTTTTCTTTAATTGGTGCTGGCGCTGGTTGATACCATTTCAAATAGACGAGTAAGGTGATTAATCCAGAAATTAGCAATAGGGCAGAGAAGACCAAACCAAAACTTGGCTTGTTATTATTTTTGCCTCGACTGGCTCCTGATTTTTTATTCCCTTTTCTTTTTTTAACGTAGTCTCTTGGCATCTTTTTACATCTTTTCTGGAGCACTTACAGCTAACAAATTTAATCCATTGACTATGACTTGTTTGACTGATTTGATGAGACACATTCGAGCATCACATAAGTTTTGATCTTCGACTATCCAACGTTGCTCGGCAGCGTCGGAGCCGATCTGGTAATAGCCATGGAGCTCCGCCGCTAATTCTCGTAAGTAGTGAGCAATAACATGTGGTTCGCAATTTTTGGCCGAAATATCGACTAGTCCTGGGTATTGATTGATTTTATCCATTAAGGCCAGTTCTTGTTCAAGGGTAAGTAGAGATAAATTATTTAATCCATTGTCCTGATCAAAACTTTGCCCGACTTCGGTCAGTTTTCGAAATGCCGAGCAGATTCGCGCGTGAGCATATTGAACATAATAAACTGGATTGTCATTCGTTTTGGATTTAGCAAGCTCAAGATCGAAGGTCATTTGAGAAGTAGAACGTCTTGCCGCTAGAAAGTAACGGGTTGCATCCCGGCCAACTTCATCGATAATATCTCGCAAAGTTACATAACTACCTGCGCGTTTTGAGATTTTTACTTCTTCTTCACCACGCATAACGGTAACCATTTGATGAAGAACCACTTCTGGCCAGCCTATTGGAATCCCTAAATCAAGTGCTTGAAGTCCAGCTCTTACCCTATTGACGGTGCTGTGATGATCCGCACCAAATTCGTTAACCACGCGCTCAAAACCGCGCTGCCATTTGTTGACATGGTAAGCGACGTCCGGTAAAAAATAGGTGTAACCACCCTCAGACTTTCGCATAACGCGATCTTTATCATCACCATATTCAGTCGTTTTAAGCCAAAGTGCGCCATCTTTTTCGTAGGTGTGTCCGGCTTTAATCAGATTCTCGACGGTTTTTTCAATATCACCATTTTCATATAAAGATGATTCGAGGAAGTACACATCAAAATCGACATCGAAGGCCTTTAGGTCGAGATCTTGTTCACGGCGTAAATAAGCGACGGCAAACTCTCTAATTGCTTGTAAGTCCTCACTATCGCCTTTTGCATTGACATGCTTGTCAGCGGCATCGACAGTTTGCTTCTGTAAATAAGCATCGGCAACATCTTGGATGTAAAGACCTTGATACCAATCATCTTTCCAATCGGGAGAATCAGGACCAAAACCATTGCAGCGAGCTTGGACTGATGCGGCTAGGTTATTGATCTGTTGGCCTGCATCGTTGTAATAAAACTCTCGGGTGACATCCCAGCCGGTAGCATCAAGTAATCGAGAAATGCAATCTCCAACAACTGCGCCACGGCCATGACCAATATGAAGTGGCCCAGTAGGATTAGCTGAAACGAATTCTACGCCAACTTTTTGTCCGTTTCCTACATTGCTGTGACCGTATTTTGCCTGCTGGTTGAGAACGTTAATAATGACTTGAGTGCTGGCTGCTTGGCTAAGAAAAAAGTTAATAAAACCGGGGCCTGCAATTTCAAACTTAGATATTTCAGGGCGTTCACCTAATAAATCAATAATTAATTGAGCAATATCTCTTGGTGCGCGTTTAGCTGGTTTAGCAAGCATTAAAGCTATATTGGAGGCAAAGTCACCATGTTCTTTATCTTTGGTGTGAGTTAATTTTACGACGCTATTAAATTCGCTTGGAATGATCCCTTGGTTTTTTAGCTCTAAGATCGCATCATTTAACCAAGTTTCTACAAGGGCTTTCACAGATAAATACCTTACTTTAATACTTATTAGGTAACAATTAGTACCGATTAAAAATTAGGTAGGTATTATCCTTAAAATTGGTAAGCGATGCGAGCTTATTTAGGTGGTTTGTTTTAAGGATGAACTAATTCTTTCACAAAGGCCTCGAATTCGGTGAAACCACCGATGTGTTCATTGCCGTGAAAGATTTGAGGAACAGTAGAAACAGCTTTTCCAATCGTTTTTTGTAGGTCTGTTTGGCTAATACCTTCAGCCCATATATCGATGTATTTAAAATTAAAGGCTTTTATTTCGCAAAGTTGCTTAGCTCGAGTACAAAACCCACAACCTGGACGCCCAAAAATAGTGATTTTTTTCATTTAAGTTTCCTAATTGATATTGAATGATTGTTCACACCGTTATTATCCGACGATCGCATATCAATAGTCTAATACAATGAAACTATCAAGATGATAGTTTTTTGTGTTGCAAGCTTTTTTTGTAATTGATATAGGTGCGATTAAAGTTAAATGTGAGCGACTTCTCATTTGTTGTATTTACTTGATAAATTCTGGTAAAAAGCAGCAAAAAATATTAGCGTCTTAACGAAGCTCAACTATAGTTCAATATTCTGAAAAATAATGAAGTAGAAGTAACAAGCCTTTCAATGAGCTTTTTTAGTAGTACCTTGAGCCGCTTAAATAGAAAAAATTCTATGTGTGGATCAATCCGTCTAGTCCTTTTTCTACTTTTCACCTCTTTTAATCTTCAAGCCGAACCTGTCTTTCAATTTCATGCACTCGATAAGCAGCATGGTCTAGCCTCTAGTGTGGTTTATGATATTGCGGAAGATAGTGACGGATTCGTGTGGTTTGCGACAGAAGATGGCCTACAAAAATACGATGGATTTGAGTTTGTCAATTACCGTCATAGCCGTAGAAATGATAATAGCCTTTCAAGCAATATTGTTCGTTCTTTATTGGTGGATGATGAAGGACGATTGTGGGTTGGTACTGACAATGGGCTTAATATTTATCGTAAAGAATATAATGATTTTGTTAGAGTCGGAGCTTCGAAAGGCGGCATCGAAGAAAATAGTGAATCTGGGGAATTAAGTTCAAATCGTATAAGAGATTTATACCAGACTTCTGACGGAGTTATTTGGATTGGGACGACCAAAGGGTTGAGCTCGTTAGAACCTAGAAGTTTGAAGCTTAATAATTTTAATCATTCAAAAGTAAGAAGTATTTTAGAAGATGATCATAAGCAGCTTTGGGTTGGTACACTAGGTTCGGGGTTGCATTTATTTGATCGCAATACGTCTAAGTTTAAATCAGTTAATCGAATTATTGATGGAAATAAAAATGATAGTTCAGAAATAAGCAGTTTAGAAAATGAATCAATCATCGATATTTTTAGTGATTCTTATGGACGTATTTTGATTGCGACTTGGGGGCGGGGAATTTATAGACTAAATAGAGATAGTCATAATCTTAGAAAATACTTAATTGATTTACCGAGCGAAAATGTTAGGACAATTCATCAAGATGAGGCAGGAAGTCTTTGGTTTGGAACTGCGCGAGGAATAGTTATTCAGGATACTGTGGAGAATGAAGTACGATTTATTAATTCTAAGAATAAGAATCTTATATCGACTAGTATTGAAAACGTTTTTAAGATATTTCAAGGTCGAGATCGAACTATTTGGATAGGTGTACAGGGCGGGGGTCTTAGTAGGCATTTTCCATCAAGTCGGAAATTTGAGTCTTTTGCTTTACATGATGACGAAAGTCTTGGTCTATCAGACCCAATAGTATTTTCAATATCTGAGAATTATGGAGGTGATATCTGGATTGGAACTGAAACAGGAAAGCTTTCTCTTTTTAATCCGTCAACGGAAGTGTTTAAACATTTTTCTTTGAAATTTAATGATGATATTTTTCATGAAGCTATATCAGAAATATACCAAGTGGATGATGAGCTGCTTTTATTGGGTACGGATAAGGGCTTACACTTATATTGGCTTAAAACAGGACGTTTGGAAAAGTATACGCCTAATATATCCCCAAAAAATAACGAAGACGAGTTGGTAAAAGCAATAAGAGCAGATAATCAGGGGCGTATATGGGTTTTATTTTCCCATAGTGGTTTAAAGGCTTTTGAAATTGATAATAAAAAAGATATCAAGTTGGTTAGTACATACGAAGTTGATATTCCTTCACCACAAACAATGACGATTGAGTCAAATGAAAAACTATTCGTGGGTACTGAAGGGTTGGGGATTATAGAAGTTAGTGTATCTAAACAGGGTCTAACAAAGTCAGTGGTACCCGAATCAGAGAATGCCAATATATTGTGGTTAGATAGAGATTGGAGTGGTAGATTATGGGCTGCTACTGCGTCACAAGGGATTAAAGTTTTTTCTGAAGCGGGGGAAATTTCTCGTATTGGAGAAGATGAAGGGCTTCCAAATAATACAGTATATTCTATAATTGCTGATTCTGTTTCTAAGAAAGTGTGGGTAACCACGAATCTGGGAATGGTTTCAGTTGAACCCAATACTTTTAATATCGAAAGATATGGCTTTTATGATGGGTTGCAAGGTGATGAATTTAATCGGGCAGGAATAATTAGTCGGAATGGGTTTGTTTACGTGGGTGGAATGAATGGTTTTAGCCGTTTTTACCCAAATATAATAGAAAATAAACTGTTTATAGAAAAGCCAATCATCACAGGTTTAAGTGTAGCGAATAAAAAAATCAAAGATAATTCAGGGACAGCAGAGTCTTTGTTGGTGTCGAAAACGATTAATCTGAAATATAATCAAACCCCTTTTTCTTTAGAATTTACCAGCCCTCAATTTGTAAAGCCTTCAAGTATCGAATTTCGTTATAGGCTATTGGGATTAGATGATAAATGGATAACAGCTGCGAAAGTTTCAAGACGTGCAACCTACACTAATATTCCGCATGGCGATTATGTATTCGAACTGCAAGCTAGAGATATAAATAGTAGCTGGGGCGAATATATTGAGCGAAAAAATATCATCATTCACCCCCCATTTTGGTTAAGCACTTTTGCCAAACTTATTTATTTCTTAGTCATTTTTACTATTTTAGGTACCTTCATTTATCTTAATTGGAAAAGAAGACAAGCTGATCGACTAACACAAAAAACCATTACTGAAAGTGAAGAAAGGCTAAGGTTAAGTTTATGGGCGAGTGGCAATGAAATATGGGATTGGAATATTAAATCGGGAGAAGTCTTACGTTCGGATACAGATAAAAATATTGAAATCAACTGCAGCAAACTTTCAAGAGGCCTAAAAGAGCTATCAAGTTATATTCATAAATATGATGTTGATCGAGTTAGAAGAGAGCTAAACCAACATCTGAGCGGAAAGTCCGAATATTTTGATTCTGCATATCGAATTAAAGATGAAAAGCTGGGTTGGCGGTGGATACAAGACCGTGCCAAAGTCGTTGAAAGAGATGAGAATAACAAGCCAATTCGTATGTCAGGTACTCAGAAAGATGTTTCTGAAATTCATCGTAAAGATGAAGAAATAGAACGTCTCGGTCAAGCATTTAGAACGACATCCGATGGTGTTTGGATCAGAGATGCTCAATGGCGTTTAATTGAATGTAACCCTTCCTACGAAAAAATTACTGGGTTTTCTTTTGAAGAAAAAGAAGGGGAGGAGCTTTGGTTTCCTGAGGTGTCAGAACAACCAGTGAATGTTATTCAACGTATACGATTGAGTTTGATGGAAAAAGGTAATTGGCAGGGTGAAGTGTGGTCAGAACGAAAGGGCGAGTCCCCGTTTCCTCAAAAATTATCAGTAGATACTATCTTAGATGAGAAGGGTTATGTTCGCTATTATGTTGGAGTATTCTCAGACATTACCTTCCATAAACGTTCGGAGGAAGAGTTTAGACGGCTTGCTAATTTTGATAGTCTAACAGGCCTCCCAAATAGAGCGTGTTTATATGACCGCTTGAACCAAACAATTGAAAAAACACGTATAAGGAAAGAAAGGTTTGCGATCTTCATGGTTGATATAGACAACTTTAAGCGAGTCAATGATTCGTTAGGGCATAATGTAGGTGATACTCTAATTTCAGAAGTTGCTTCGCGTCTAACTAGTTGTAATCGTGATGGTGATACTATTGCTAGGATTGGTGGCGACGAGTTTGTCATTATTCGTGACTCGATCCAATCTTCAACTGAAGTCGCTTCTTTTGCGGAATTAATGCTTAGTGAACTTAATTTACCTGTTTATATTAAAGGGCAAAAATTAAATCTTAATTTTTCAATTGGAATAACCATTTCACCGGGTGATGGTATTGTCGCTGAAAAGCTTTTACGGAATGCTGATACTGCAATGTATGAAGCAAAAAAAGAGGTACTCAACTCATATCATTTTTATTCAGCAGAACTGAATGACAAAGCGCGAAAGAAGTTATCAATGGAAAATGAGCTTAGAAGTGCTATTGAACAAGACTCCATTGATTTAGTGTATCAACCAAAAGTAGACTTAAAAACCGGTAAAGTTTGTGGTATGGAGGCTCTTGCTAGATGGAACCACCCAAAATTGGGTACCGTTAGCCCCGTCGAGTTTATTGAATTAGCTGAAGAAACCGGGTTAATCTTGGATATGGGGCACAAATTATTACAAAAAGCAGTTGGCCAAACTAAAAAGTGGGTTGATGAAGGTGTTATGCGCGGTCGTATGAGTGTGAACCTATCTGCGCATCAGTTTTGGCAGCGTGATTTAATTACCGAAGTTAACGAGATTTTGAACGCTGAAGGTTTAGGTGCGAAATATTTAGAATTAGAGTTAACAGAAAGTGCATGTGTTAAAGATGTCGAGGAAACTATCGAGCAAATGGTCGGCTTAAGAAAGTTGGGCGTTCATTTGGCATTAGATGATTTTGGTACTGGTTATTCTTCGCTTTCGCAGTTGAAAGAGCTTCCGTTGGATACTTTAAAAGTAGATAGAAGCTTTATACAAAATATTCAGCATAATGAACAGGACGGCAATATTGTTAGGGCGATAATTGATATAGCAAACAGTTTAAATCTATCTGTTGTAATTGAAGGTGTAGAGAATCAAGAGCAGTGTGAATTCCTATGGCATTCTCGAGCAAATATTATTCAAGGTTATTTCTTTAGTCGGCCGGTATCCTGCTCGGTTATGAAGGAGCTTCTAACAAAAAAGTGGGATAGAAAAATTTATTTGCCTCATGTCTCTAGTAACGTCACATCTCTTGGCTAATAATTGATTTTATTAAATTGTATTAGTTTCGATTTTATCTGGCATTTAAGCTTGTAAAATAAGGTAGGCTAATCTATGATACGCTCCCGTTAAAGTAGACACCGTTTGGTTACTTGTTCTTCATATTCCATTGGACTTCTTCCTTGCAAAGTTCCATGTCGTCTAACTGTATTGTAATACTCTTCGATATAATATTGAACCTC
>Ga0316204_10006225_pt1 | contig 18564 bp, 22 predicted proteins | sample 6monrhotite_MG_2_FD_205661 | JGI IMG/M metagenome (GOLD analysis project Ga0316204, IMG submission 205661) | Microbial mat bacterial communities from mineral coupon in-situ incubated in ocean water Damariscotta River, Maine, United States -... | ecosystem: Environmental > Aquatic > Marine >... | reverse complement strand
AGATGACGCTTCAGGAACTTACGGTTAGCCAGTCTGAGTTGCAAGATATGGCCTTCCAATTCTCAGGAGAATTTAGCGATGAGCGATAAAAAACATAACATCGATACTGCTGTCGCGCTCAATTATGATGGTGATAATGCGCCTAAAGTTACTGCATCTGGCACGGGCGATGTGGCATTGGAAATGGTCCGTATTGCTGAAGAAAATGGTGTGCATTTACATGATGATCCAGTTCTATCACGTATGCTTGCAACCTTAGATATAGGGACTGAAATCCCTCGAGAGCTCTATGAACTTATTGCAGAAATAATCGCTTTTGCTTATTACTTGCAAGGTAAGGTTCCTAATAATTGGATGCCTCCAGAACCACCCCTCTATGATAGTCCTGAACTCTTAGGTCAGGATAAAGATTGATAAAAACCGCTATATAAATTGAACAGTTTATTTGTCCAAGCAGCCAAGATACGGTATAAAATAGTTTTACATTATAAGTTGCTAATATTATGACAAACCTTAAAGCCTTAATTTTTGATGTCGATGGAACGCTTGCTGATACTGAGCGTGACGGACATCGTGTTGCATTCAATAAAGCATTTGACGAATTTAATCTTGATTGGCATTGGGATGAAGCCTTGTATGGGCAACTACTGGCTGTCACTGGTGGTAAGGAACGTATGGCCTATTATCTTGATAAATTTAATACCGAGTTCACAACGGATCAGGATAGAGTTGAACTTATCAAAGCAATACATGCCTGTAAGACTAAACACTACACTGAATTGCTATCTTCAGGAGCCATACCTCTACGTCCCGGTGTTAAGCGTCTAATAAATCAAGCTAGAGAACGCGGTCTGCGTCTTGCTATTTCTACGACCACAACACCCGCGAATGTAACCGCTTTGTTAGAACACAGTTTAGGTGCTGATTCTTATAATTGGTTTGAAGTGATTGCTGCGGGCGACATAGTGTCGGCAAAAAAACCAGCTGCGGACATTTATCTCTGGGCACTTGAGAAGCTCAATTTAACGGCACATGACTGCCTGGCTTTCGAAGACTCAGACAATGGATTAAAGTCATCACTTGGTGCAAAGTTAAAAACCATTGTAACGGTTAATGGTTATACAGAATCACAAGACTTTAGCGGTGCAGAATTGGTAATTGATAACATGGGGGAGCCGAATGATGGCTTCAGAACCATTTCAGGTGAAGATTATAGTAGTGATTATTTAGATCTTGCTTTGCTCGAGAAAATTCATCGGGCGAGTGATTAATAGGTATCGGTTAATCTCTGAGGTAATCAACCGAAGTACTCATCAATGCGTCACTTGTCGAAAAGCCGAATTTTTGATATAGACCTTGAGCATCTAAGGTTTGCAGAACAATTTGAGTGCCTTTAACACTTGGATGTTCGAGAATACACTCCATTAACCACTTTCCTAACCCCTTGCCCTGGTATTTTGACTCTATTACTATATCAGCAAGCCATGACAACGTTATTGAGTCTGTGATGGCTCTGGCGAAGCCAATTTGATCACCATCATGATATAAACTAAAGCAAAGGGAGTTATCAACCATTGTTTCAATAACATCCAGTGGACGCTTATGAGACCAGTAGGTTGTAGATAATAATTGGTATAAGAAGTCGACTTGAACAGATGCTCGGTCATCAGTAATTAAATATTCATCTTGAGTCCATTGCATATTATTTACTTGTCTTTATTTTACTGTTTCATTCAATAGTTAATTTCAGGCAGGTTTAAATCGGCCGAAAGGCCAAACGACATGATCGTGCCAAGATAAAAAACTAATGAGCTACTTGTTCAGCTGTGCCTCCGTTAAGGTGGCTTAGCAGTTCTGCCTCACCATGGCTTAACTCACAGCTTTTCTTGAGCTCTTCAACACTGGCACCGAGTTGTGCCATTTGACTGGCTTGCTTAAAGGTACGTTGCTGAAAAAGATCATTTTTACCAAACTCTTGGAGTTCATGCTGTTGATTCTCAAGCTTCTTTGATTCTGACTCAAGAGCAATTAGGCGGTTACCTAGCTGTTGATTGATCATTGCAGCAGCTTTGAGTTCTTTTTCTACGTGCTTAAGACGTGAAGACTGTTTTAAAAACTGATTTGCCATACGACGCGACTGCACCGCAATCATTAACATGGCTATGGCTAGTAATACGGTTGATAAATAAATAAATATCATGGTTACCCATTGTGGGCTTAGAAATCAAACTCCGCCCACTCCTCTTCATTCAGTAACTTATTTAGGTCTACTAAAATCAACAGAACACCATTACGATTTGAAACGCCTTGAATAAACTTCGCGCTTTCATCAGTTCCTGCATTAGGTGCTGGCTCTATTTCAGATTTTCTTAAGTAAACCACCTCTGCAACGCTTTCGACCAAAATACCCATGACATTGTCATCAGACTCAATAATTACAATACGAGTGTCGTCTGTAATTTCTGAACTGGGCAAGCCAAATCGATTGTTTGTGTCAATAACTGTTACAACGTTACCGCGAAGATTGATAATACCAAGTACAAAGTTTGGAGCCCCTGGAACAGGCGCTATTTCTGTATAACGCAACACTTCCTTAACCTGCATAACATTAATGCCATAGGTTTCATCGCATAATCTGAACGTTACCCATTGTAAAATGGGGTCTTCAGCTTCACTTTTACCTATGATTCTATCGTCAGTCTCTGTACTCATACTATTAATTCCCGTCGTCGAAGATGTCGAAATCTTGACTATTTGTCGGTAACAACAAATAGTCTGCATAAATCATACCAATACTTACATCACCATGAATGCTTGTTATTACTATAGCCTGTAAATTAAATTTAGGCAGTGTTTTTCTAAAAATTATCGCTTAAAATTTGAGTTTAATAGTTCAATTATCACATCAGCATCAAGTAATACGCATGACTCTTCTATGAGCATGCCCATTAACCAAGGTCTTTTGCTGTTATTTGAACGCCATTTTATTTGTTCTGGATTTATCGTAACAGCCGTTTGAACATGTGAACAGGCAAGTCCCCACTCACTATCACCCAACATCACCATAAACGAATAATTTAAGCCTTTGGTTTTCGCTTCTGCATATTGCTCTGGCATAACCCAGCGACAAGTATCGACCACATTAATATTACCAGTCAGACCCGCAGCAAGCCCCATAAACCAATCCGGCTTTCCAAATAAAGTGGTAACTTCATTATCTTCATCCAGCCGATGAATGCCACCAAGAGATATCAATGGAATGGCTAACTCTAAACCACCAACCTCAAACAATAAGGTTTGAAACGGTTTATCCGCCCATTCGGGCAAAGTTGTCACAATAGGTGGTTCTACAGGTGGACTTTGATCTGTCTCTATTTCCTGCTCTGGTTCTAAATTCTCTGATATGACCTCAGCGGTTACTTGTTCTTCAATGACTTCAGGTTCAGCAATCAGTACAGCCTGTTCTAGAACCGGTTTAATAACTTCTGACTTAGTATCTGATTGTTCATCATCGTGCTTATTTTGAGCTCGACTGTTGTAATCGTCTAAAAGGCGCTCTACTCGTTCAATCTGATGTCTTTGTTGCTCAGTATTTTTAGGATGTTCTTTACCCAGTTGATAGATGTTATTTTCAGTTTTATTGGAAACTCGCTTTAAGCTGTTGCTGGTATCGGCTTCAGACTCTTCAAGCAAGTTATCTAGGTAATCTTCTAGTGCTGATTGTGAAGGGGTTATTGGCGTGGTCACACGGCCTCCTGGATATTCACAAAGCGATTAATTGAACCGTTAAGAATATCCTTACACAGTTGTTTATACTCAAATACACCTCTTGACTCAGGGATGTAGCGTGAAGGCACCTGATGATTTTGACTTGCATCTCTAAAATGGGTATCTATAGAAATAATTGAACGCCAGACCGTGTCTTCATAGGTTTGTCGAAGATGTCTCAGAGAATCAACACTGGCCCTAGTACGTTTATCATACATGGTTGGTACAATAACGGTTTGTGGCCTGCTCTGTGGCTGTTTAAAGACCATTGCGATAGTTTCAAGCATCCGTTCTAGGCCCTTAATTGCAAGAAATTCAGTTTGTACTGGGATTATTAAATTCTGGGCCGCAGCCAAGGCATTGATCATTAGAACTCCGAGTACCGGAGGACAATCAATCACTGCATAGTCATAATCGGATTCCACCAATGCCAATATCTGTTTTAAACGTAGTCCTAAGCCCTTTCGGGTACCATACTTTTTATCAAGAGTTGCAAGGGCAATATTGGCAGGTAAAAGTTTAATGGAATCGACTGTAGTGTCAACAATTGTATCCGTAATAAATTGCTTATCAAGCTGGTCTACTATAAAGGCATCAAATATCGTCTGTTGTAACGAATCAAGAGCAATATCAAAATACTGAGTAATTGAAGCATGGGGGTCTAGGTCTACAACAAGCACATTGTGCCCCTGATCTGCTAACAGACCAGCTAAAGTGACGGCAGTTGTTGTTTTGCCAACTCCGCCTTTTTGATTTGCTACTACCCAATTTTTCATAATATAAGCCTAAATGTAAAATAGTCCTTAGGCAACTAGTTCTGATTATCGTTATTTTCTTGATCGTCTGTTGTATCGTCTTGAGCTCTAATAATTAAAGTACCGTCTGGCGCCCTAATTAATCGTATTTGGTTAGTGTTGTCAGTAGGCGTATTTGGAGTATTAGTACCAGTGGCCTGCTGAGTAGCTAAATTACCCGACTGATTTTGTAATAATTGTGTGGCTGGATTTATATTTTGCTGTAGCTCTTCTGCGGCTTCTTCAATTGCTTGACGCTCTAATTCACTCTTTGCTGGAGGATACTTTGATAAGGCAATAACCACTCGACGATTAATAGCTCGTCCTTCAGCGGTATCATTAGATGCAACAGGCTGATGCTCGCCATATCCCTCGGGAACTAGGCGCTCAGGGTCTACCCCGACATTTTGCATTAATTCAAGTACAGCAACAGCTCGAGCTGACGATAATGCCCAGTTAGAAGAAAAACGACGGCTCTTTATAGGAATATTATCAGTATAACCACGAATATGGATGGCATTGGGATCGGTTCGATAATCCTCCGCTACCTTTCTAATCAATTCTTGTCCAGCTTGAGTTAATTGATCGCTGCCACTAGAAAATAACATGCCAGAGCGGATATCTATAACAAACCAATGTTCATTTGAGCGTAACTTAACAACATCCGCCTGAATCAGTTGTTGTAAGCTATGGGTATATTCTTGTTTTAATTCTTCAAATGCCTGTTCTGACTCTGGTGTCGCCGGCTCACCAAAGTAGTCATTAGGATAAGTCTCATCACCGGATGTTTCGGTTTCTGTGCGATTGACTTCACCAACCTGAATTGGTTGTAAACTTCTTTCAGGCGTAACAAAGGCATCCACAAGCGTTTCAGAGAGAATTTTAAACTTACCCTCATTTACCTGCGATACAGAGTACATCACTACAAAAAACGCAAACAACAGTGTAATAAAGTCAGCGTATGACACTAACCATCTATCGGTATTCTCTGATTCTCTATCAAGATTATGTCTCATAGGAATTTACGATTTATCTGCCACATAGCCCATAAGTTTGCCTTCAATAAGACGTGGATTTTCGCCTTCAGCAATGGCCACAATGCCTTCTACCAGCATCTCATCATAATGTGAATGACGATGAACTAGTGTTTTGATTTTATTTGCAACGGGTAAGAACAATAGGTTTGCTGAGGTAACACCATAAATGGTTGCTACGAAAGCTGTTGCAATACCAGGTCCTAATTTATCAGGGTCACTTAGATTACTCATTACCTGAATCAATCCCATGACTGCACCAACAATACCAATGGTAGGCGCATAACCACCCATGGCTTCAAATACTCTTGATGCCATTATGTGTTCATACTCTCTGGCTTGTAGATCAACAGTTAACGAACTTCTAATGACATCAGGTTCACCACCATCAACCAATAAATTCAATGCCTTACTCGCAAATGGTTCAGGTTCTGTATCAGCAGCCTCTTCTAAACCTAGCAAGCCTTCCTTTCGTGCAATAACACTCCAGTTGATAACTTTTCTAACGCCAGCAAGCATATTGTCCTTTGGTGGCTTAAATACCCAAATTGACAGTTTCATTGCTAATGAGAAGGTTTGATAGGAAGATTGCAACATAACAGCACCAATGGTACCGCCAAATACGATAAGTGCAGCAGGCCCATCCATCAATGCAGATACGCTACCACCTTCTATATATTGACCGCCTAGAATGGCAATCAAGGCTAATGAAAAGCCTACAATGCTTAACCTGTCCAATGCTTTCTCTCTATTAGATTTATTCAGTCAAGAGTATTATCGGCAGGTTTAGCGATGACCTGAGTAATGACTTAAAAGACTTGGCACATCAAGGATAAGAGCGATTCCACCATCAGAGGTAATTGTTGCTCCAGACATGCCCGGTGTACCCGATAAACTATTGCCTAACGCCTTAATAACAACTTCTTCTTGACCTACTAGTGCATCAACAACAAAACCAACGCGCTTTTGCCCTGCCTGATAGATAACAACATGACCTTTGTCTTTTTTCGCAGAAGTATCAGCGCCTTTAACCAGCCAATGCTCCAAATAAAATAAAGGAATAGCCTTCTCTCGAACAATAATTGTTTGTTGTCCATCCACCGTACTGCTTTTGCTTAAGTCGAGATGGAAAATCTCACTTACACTCGCTAAAGGTAGTGCAAATGTTTGTCCACCGATAACAACCATCAGCGTAGGCATAATAGCTAGCGTTAATGGTACTTTAATATTGATCGTTGTGCCTTTACCCATCTCTGAATCAATATCAACTGTGCCATTAAGTTGGGAAATTTTGGTTTTCACTACATCCATGCCGACACCACGGCCAGAAACGTCAGAAATTTCTTTTTTGGTTGAAAAACCGGGGGCAAAAATTAAACTGTAGCAATCCTTATCTGTTAATCGCTCTGCAGCTTCTTCATCCATCAAGCCTTTAGAAACAGCGATGCCACGTAAGACATCAGCATTCATACCTGCACCATCATCAACAATTGACAATAAGATATGATCGCCTTCCTGTGATGCCGCAAGTGTTACAGAACCAGCCCTAGGTTTGCCTGCTTTTTCACGCACATCAGGCATTTCTACACCATGATCGACTGAATTTCTAACTAAATGCACCAATGGATCAGCCAATGCCTCCACAAGGTTTTTATCAAGATCAGTATCTTCACCAACTAATTCTAAGGTGACTTCTTTTTTAAGGTTTCTAGCTAGGTCACGAACAACTCTTGGGAAACGACCAAAAACTTTCTTGATTGGTTGCATGCGTGTTTTCATAACAGCGGCCTGCAAAGATCCGGTAACCAAATCTAAGTTCTGGCTTGTAGCTGCTAATCCTTCATCATGTAATTGTTGCGCAAGGATGTTCACTCTATTTCGTACTAATACCAGCTCGCCAACCATATTCATTATGTCATCAAGACGCTTGGTATCTACACGAACAGTAGTTTCACCACCTCCAACCTTACTCGCTGGTTTTGGTTTTGCTTTCGGTTTAGCTGCAGCCTTAGGTTTTGCGGCTGTCTTTGTTTTTGCGGTTGCTTTTGGCTTAGCTTTCTGGTTCGCAGCTGGCTTATCGTTTGACTCTTCGCTACTGGTTGGGCCCTTTCCTTTGCCGTGAATTTCGTCAAGTAATGAGTCAAAATCATCATCTTCCATCAGATTAGCATCAGCAGGCGCTGCTTTTTTCTTAGCCGCCGACTTTTTTGTTTCTTTTTTGCCAGGCGCTGAACCCGAACCATGTAACGAATCAAGCAGTGCTTCAAAGTCATCATCACTCATTTCCGAGTCATCTTTAGCTTTTGCTTTTGCTTTAGGTTTTTCAGCCTCTGCTCCAGGTGCTGACCCGGAACCATGCAACGAATCAAGTAATGCCTCGAAATCATCATCACTCATATCACCCGAACTACTGTCTGCTTTGGTCTCAGGTTCTTGTTCGGGTTCTTCTACAGTTTCTTCTTCAGCTTCTTCTTCAGAAGACTCAGCACTACTATATTCCTCAAGCCGCTCCATTAACTCATCATCAGCAGGCTCAGGTTCTTCTCGAGCTTTGATGCTTTCAAACATTTCATTCACTGTATCAAGTGCCTGAAGAATAGCATCCATAAGTTCGGCAGAAATTTTGCGTTCTTGGTTACGAAGAATATCGAAGATATTTTCAGTTTTATGGCTTACGTCGACAAGACTATCTAAACCGAGAAATCCGGCGCCACCTTTGATGGTGTGAAAGCCACGGAAAATTGCATTTAACAAGTCAAGATCGTCTGGATTATTTTCCAGCTCAACAAGTTGTTCAGATAGAGACTCTAGAATTTCTCCTGCTTCTATCAGAAAGTCTTCTAAGAGTTCTTCATCAGCTTCAAAAGACATGCAAATTACCTTTCCTATCTAAAATCCAAGACTGGATAACAGGTCGTCGACCTCATCCTGTCCAGAAACAACATCAGTAGCGGTTTCTGGATTAATTGTAGGTCCAGTCGCGCCCTGCTTTTCTTTACGTTCGGGTTGCGCTGATTCTTCATACTCAGTTGTCATCGTTCCGAACATTTTAATTGTATCGACAAGGCTTGCTTCAACATCCTTTACTAGGGTAATAACTCGTGTAATTACCTGACCTGTTAGATCTTGAAAACCCTGTGCCATTAGTGCATCTTGCAGTAAAGCATCTAACTCAATCGAATTACCTGCTGTAGCTTTCATATATACCTGAGTATCTTCGCAGAGCTTTTTAAATTTCTTACCATCCAATTGCTTTCCATGGACTAACTGCCAGCCATCATTTAAGCGATTTGCTTCAGTTTTAATCATCGAGGATATTTCAATACCCTTTTCCACTGCATCCATGGTTTTATTTGCAGCATCATCAGTGAGTCTCATTACGTAGGCTAGTCGATCTTTAGCATCCGGTAAGTCAGTTTCCGTCAATGATGTTAATCGAGTATCGAGTTGAAAGCTATTCAATGTATCATGAAGTTCTCTGGTTAATTTACCGACTTCACTGAACAGTGTCTTATCACTCAGTGATGTAAGTTTATCATAGTGGAACTTAGCACTCGCTTCATCTCCACTCTCATATGCTTCTATTAAAGATTTTGCTTCACTTATCGCATTATCATCTAACATCAAATTGACTCATTATTGGAATTGTTTTTAGCCACCGATTCGTTCGAAAATCTTTTCGATCTTCTCTTTCAAGGTGCCCGCAGTAAAGGGCTTAACAATATAGCCATTCACACCAGCTTGAGCTGCTTCAACGATTTGTTCTTTTTTAGCTTCAGCAGTAACTAGCAAAACGGGCATTGATTTAAGCTCATCATCAGCTCTTACTCGTTTTAGCAGCTCAATTCCTTCCATACCGGGCATATTCCAATCGGTAATAAGAAAATCAAAATTACCTTGCTCAAGCATTGGCAAAGCTGTTTGACCATCATCGGCTTCCTGAGTATTGGTAAATCCCAGATCTCGTAATAAGTTTTTAATGATTCGACGCATTGTTGAGAAATCATCAACAATGAGAATTTTCATATTAGGGTCCAAACTGACCTCCGTTACATGTCTCTAATTAACTATAGGGTTAATCTAATTGTATATTAATTTTCCAATATCGCCTACGGTTACCAGTCAGACATTCGACTTTTTAATCGCACCATAGCCTGACTATGGATCTGGCTTACTCTTGATTCACTCACACCAAGCACTTCACCAATCTCTTTGAGGTTAAGTTCTTCATCGTAATACAAAGCCAAGACTAACTTTTCTCGTTCAGGTAATGTATCAATTGCTTTGCTTAGGCTAAGTTTAAATTTTTCATCTCTTATGCCTTGAAATGGTTCATTACTAGAAGACTTTACATCAGACAAATAGTCTTCTGATACACCCAAATCTTCAAAAGCCAAAATATGACCATTGGCAGCATCTTTCAATATACTATGATATTTATCGACAGTTATCTCTAGGTGTTGAGCTATTTCTTGATCGGTCGCTGGCTGACCAGTGAGCTGTTCTATTTCAGTAATTGCTTGGGCAACAGAGCGCGCATTTTTATGAACTGAACGAGGAACCCAATCACCTTTACGAATTTCATCGATCATTGAGCCGCGAATTCGTATACCGGCATAGGTTTCAAAACTGGCACCTTTACTGTTATTAAACTTACCAGCGGCCTCTAAAAGTCCCATCATTCCTGACTGCAATAAATCTTCAATTAACACAGAATCAGGTAGACGCGATTTCAAATGATAAGCAATACGCTGCACGAGTGGCGCATAACGGCTGACAATGTCGTCCGTTGTTTGCATATCCTCATACATAGCTACACCTACCATAATCATTCACTTCTTTTGTCTTAAAGTACACTCGTCCCAACCATTCTTTCCATAAAGAATTCGATATTACCTTTTGCCATTTGGGGTACAGGCCATTGTGAGACCTTAGCGGCTAACTGCGTGACAGCCTTTGCTGCTGGTGAACTTGGGTATAAATTAACCAGTGCTTGCTGTTTTCTAACTGCCTTACGTACATTTTCATCAAATGGGATAGCCCCCATATAATCAAGAGCCACATCTAAAAATTGATCGGTAACTCGAGATAATTTTGCAAATAAATCTTTGCCTTCTTTCTCATGCCGAACCATATTCGCCACGACACGGAATCGAAACACACCATGTTCTTGGCTTAGGATCTTAATTAATGCGTAGGCATCAGTTATTGAGGTTGGTTCATCACATACTACGATTAACAAATCTTGTGATGCCTGAGCAAAACTAATAACATTGTTAGCAATGCCGGCAGCTGTATCTACAATTAAAGTATCAATTTGGTCGGATAACGATCCAAATGCTCGGATAAGCCCGACATGTTCCATCTCAGATAACTGAGCCATTTCTTTTGTGCCAGAGGCCGCTGGAATTATCTTTATACCTTCAGGGCCTTCAATAATAATTTCTTCAAGCGTACATTCACCCCTAATCAGGTGTGATAAATTTTTCTGTACCCTTAGGCCCAGCATAATATCGACATTAGCCAAGCCAAGGTCGGCGTCCATGATTAATACCTTCTGACCTAATTTCGCCAGGCTAATAGCAAGATTAACGGTAATATTGGATTTTCCAACACCGCCCTTTCCTCCGGATACTGAAATTACTTTTACCGGTTTCGGATTACTCATATTCCTCAGCCCACTCGCCTGATCATTTATATTCATAGGTCAGTTTAACCTAACTGGCGCTGCATTGCAGTGACCCAATCAAGTTGTTCTTGATGTTCTAACTCAGAGGCTAGGCGTAGCAACTCAGTTGACTCTGCTACAGCAATATCCTCGGGGACTCTTTGCCCATTAGTGGTATAAGCTACCTTAAGCTGTTTTGATATTACTGCACTCAAACTTTCACCTAAACTCATGGTTTCATCTAGTTTAGTCAAAATAACGCCACTTAGGGGAATAATACTAAAAGTTTTTATTGCCTGTTTTAACACCGAGGTTTGAGATGTTGTTGATAGCACCAAATAACTGTTTATTGGTTTACCTGCATTCATCAAACAACTCATCTGATGTGCTAATCTCTGATCACGTTGACTTATACCTGCGGTATCAATTAAAACTAATTTTTTATCACTGAATTCATTTAATATTTGTTCTAATTTCTCAGCTGAATCGGCGACACGCATCGGAACATTCATAATGTTCGCATAAGTACGCAATTGTTCATGTGCTGCAATTCTAAAGCTATCAGTAGTGATCAGCGCCACTGAGTCTGGCCCATGTTGCAATACATACCTTGCGGCTAACTTAGCAATGGTTGTTGTTTTACCTACACCAGTAGGTCCTACCAAAGAACAGATACCACCCGTATCTAATATACCGGCTTGAACTGGAGGCAGTGCATGGGCTAACTCAAGGGTTAACTGCTGCCATCCCGAATCTAAATCTGTGGCCTGAACGCGTTGCGAAAACTGATCCGCAATCTGGGCAGTAAAACCCATGTTGACCATTTTACGAGTAAGTGCTGATTGAATGGGTTGGCGACGTTTGCGCTCTGCCCAGGCTAGTTCACCTAATTGATCCTGCAGTAGTTCTTTTAAAACGGAAACCTCTTCACGAATCGCGACAAGATTTGGCTCTTGGCTCCATTCAACTGTTGGATTGTTTAACTCTTCAACAACTGAAGACTTTGGCGTGTGTTTTGACTCTAACTCATAATCTTGAGCAGCGACAACTTCAACCCCACCATCGACTTTACGACTGGACATGATTGCTGCATCTGCGCCCAACTGCTCACTAACCTGTCGTAAGGCAGTTTTCATATCTGCGGCAAAAAAACGTCTGATCTTCATTTTCTGTTTCCTCTATAAAGCACTCATGTTGCTTTTATTGACCTACTGTAGCGACAATCTTTACCTGTTTCGAATCAGGTATTTCCTGATAAGACAGCACATGTAAATTAGGTACACCATAACGAGCAAATCTCGCTAATATCGGTCTCAGTGATGGTGCAGTTAATAACACCGGAGTCTGCCCTTGAATTTCCTGTCTCTGAGCGACCTCTTGTAGCGATTTCTGTAATCGTTCAGCAAGACCTGGTTCTATCCCGGCTGAATCTGCTTCAGCCGTCTGTGTAGACTGTAGCAAGATTTGTTCCAACGTTGGCTCAAGCGTTATAACACTGAGCTCTTCCTCGTCATTGTTGAGGTTTTGAACGATCATGCGACAAAGCGCAATACGTGATGCAGCAGTAAGAACGGCGGGATCTTGACTCCTTGTTGCATACTCCGCCAGAGTTTCGGCGATAGTTCGAAGGTCTCTGATTGGAACCTGCTCTTGTAACAGATTCTGTAGTACTTTAACCAATACGCCCAATGGCAATATATCTGGCACCAGATTTTCGACTAATTTTGGCGCGGATTGAGAGAGCATTTTAAGCAGCTGTTCAACTTCCTCATGACCCAGTAACTCATGAGCATGATCCTGTAAAATTTGACTCAGATGGGTGGCCACTACAGTACTGGCATCAACCACTGTATAGCCTAGAGATTGCGCCTGATCTTTTTGTGTCTCCTCAATCCAAATTGCATCTAAGCCAAAAGCTGGATCCTTGCCTTTAATGCCTTGCAACTCACCAAACACCTGACCAGGATTAATGGCCAAGCTTCTATCTATATGAATTTCTGCCTGACCTGCAGTGACGCCCATAAGCGTAATTCGATAGGCGGTTGGAGCCAAATCAAGATTATCTCGAATATGAACAGAAGGAACCAGAAAACCCAATTCCTGTGAAAGCTTTTTACGCACGCCTTTAATGCGCCCCATTAACGTGCCATCTTGAGCCTGATCAACCAATGGAATCAGTCGATAACCGACTTCTAAACCGACTGGATCTACTGGTTGCACATCATCCCAACTCAATTCTTTACGATCTTGAGATACCTCCTGATCAGCCTGTTGTTGAGCGGGCAAACTTTCTGCCGCTTCGGCTAATTTTTCCTGTGCTTGACGCTGTGCTATCAGATAGGCTCCGCCCGCTGAAGCAGCCGCTAAACTCAAAAAGGCGATATGAGGCATACCTGGAATAATACCGAGTAAGAACAAAATGGATGCTGCCATATAGAGCACTTTAGGGTCAGCAAATAATTGCGAAACTACCTGGGTTCCAACATCTTCAGAAGAGTTCTGACGAGTCACCATAATAGCCGCAGCGGTTGATAATAATAGTGCTGGAACCTGAGCTACCAAACCATCACCAATGGTTAACAGGGCGTAATATTGCATGGCTGTAGAAAAATCTAAGTCATGCTGCACCATACCGATGGCGATACCACCAACGATGTTGATAAATAGAATCAAAATACCAGCGACCGCATCACCACGAACAAACTTACTCGCACCGTCCATAGCACCGTAGAAGTCTGCTTCTCGTGCCACATCACTGCGCCTTTCTTTAGCCTCTTCTTGAGTTAATAGACCGGCATTAAGATCCGCATCAATAGCCATCTGCTTACCAGGCATCGCATCCAATGTAAATCGCGCACTAACTTCTGATATACGTCCAGCACCCTTGGTTACAACTACGAAGTTAATGATTACTAGAATGGCAAATACCACCAAACCAACTGCGTAATTACCACCGACTACAACGGCACCAAAGGATTCAATCACACTACCTGCTGCACCAGGGCCATTATGACCATTGAGTAGTACCACACGAGTGGAGCCAACATTTAATGCCAATCTTAATAATGTAGTAATTAAAAGTACGGTTGGAAAGGCAGCAAAACTAAGTGGCCGAAGGGTATAAACCGTAACTAATAGGACGATCATCGCTAAGGTAATATTAAACGAGAACAACATATCCAATACAAAGGGAGGCATTGGCAAAGTCATCATTGCCAAAATCATAACCAGCAGTACAGGAGTACCTATACCAACTATTGGTATTTTGGTTTTCTGATTGTTAAGCGTGATTTCCATCAAATAATCCTCGTAAATTCTGCGTTAACGCTGCAAATCATCTGGAATATCCAGATCCTGTATTTTGACTGGTTTACCAGCCTTACCCTTTCTAAATTCTTTAAGCTGATATACATAAGCAAGTACCTGGGCGACAGCCAAATACAATCCTTCTGGAATTGGGTGATCTAATTTAGTGCTATAAAAAACCGCACGTGCCAAAGGAGGCGCTGCGAAAATAGGCACTTCATGAGCACGAGCAATCTCTCGTATTTTCATTGCTGTTTCATCAACACCCTTTGCCACAACAATTGGTGCAATCAATTGATCGCTGTACTTAAGTGCCACTGAGAAGTGTTCTGGGTTGGTAATTACCACATCTGCTTCTGGTACAGCAGCCATCATTCTGCGATAGGAAACTTCTCTTTGCTGTTGTCTAATTCGCCCTTTAACCTCAGGTTTACCTTCGGTATCTTTCATCTCATCTTTAACTTCTTGCTTGGTCATCTTAAGTTGGCGCTTATGATTCCAAATTTGAAATGGTACATCGATAGCAACTATTAGAATTAGTGATGAAGCGATCATTAAAAATGACTGTGTCAAAATGGTTAAACCATTGATCACCTCACTTTGAATACCGCCCTGACCTAACCCCATGAAGACATCAAATTGGCCTCTTAAATAGGTCAATGCAAAGGTCGCTACCACAGCAAACTTGCCGATACTTTTAATCAGTTCCATTGCAGCAGTTGGGCCGAACATTCTTTTAAAGCCTTTGGCGGGTGATAATTTATTCTTTTTGGGTGCAGCTGCTTTCATACTAAAACTAAAGCCGCCCACTGCAATCGGTGCAACCAAAGCTACAAGCATAAATAATCCAAAGATAGGAGCGAGCAATAAAAATGACTTTTCTAATGAGTGGCCAAGCGCTATTAGCATACTTGCCGTGTCATAAATCTCGGTTCTGCTAAGAATAAAATTTTCTTTAAGAACCACCATAATTCCTGATGCACTGTATTGACCAATGCTTATAAAGACTAACCCTGCTGCAATTAAAAGTGCCGCAGCATTAAGTTCTTTAGACCGGGCAACCTGGCCTTTGTCTTTCGATTCTTTCTGTTTTTTCGCCGTGGGGTCTTCGGAACGTTCACCGGCATCAGATTCAGCCATTGACACACTCCATATTAACTAACGAACAGGTTGTTTGCTGTCCATTTAAGAATTGACGATCAAAATGCGTAGTAAAGCCATTTAAGGTGAACCACAGAATTAACAGACCAAATGTTAGGATGATAGGAAAACCAATAACGAAGATATTCAGTGTTGGTGCTACCTTGGTTAAAATACCAAAAGATAAATTAACCATCAGTAATGAAATCACTGCAGCTAGTGCCATCATTAAACCAGCAGAAAACATACTACCGGCCATATCAAAAATCCCACTTAATGCAGGCATTGGAATACCTTGAGTAGAAACTGGTAAGGTGACAAAACTCTTTACTATGATATTAATTAAAATCAAATGACCATCAACGGCTAAAAATATTAAGGTCGCCATCATTAGGAAAAATTGACCAACAGCTGGCACGTTAACACCACTTGCAGGGTCATTAATTTGTGCGAATCCAAGACCTGATGACATCGCAATCACTTGGCCACCAACGATAAAGGTTTCAAATACTAATCGACTAACAAATCCCACTGATACGCCAATAAAAACTTGTTGTATAGTAATAATGAACCCTTCATGGCTCATCAATTCCACATCAGGCATCGCAGGTAATACTGGGGCAACTACAGAGGTTATTAGTAATGCAAAGATCAGTCTCTTTTGAGGAGACACAATGGCTGAACCGATAACAACCATGGACATGGTCATGGATGAAATTCGAATAAAGGGCCACAAAAATGATCGAATCGTTGACTCAATTTGGCTAAACTCAAAGCTCACTCCCGCATCCATTTCGTCACCCAATCAAGGTCGGAATACTTAGCATCAGGCGTTCAAAAAATTGTACGATGGTTCCAAAAAACCAACTTCCTATAAAGCTAAGTGTTGATAAGGTAACGATAAGACGAGGCAAAAATGACAGTGTTTGTTCGTTAATGCTGGTCGCTGCTTGAAAAACTGCGATGAATAAACCCGTCACAAGACCTGGAGCAATAATGGCAACAACTAACAATATTACTATCGAAAGCGCCTCACGAAATATGTCAATAACGATATCTGGAGTCATGATTACATTCCAAAACTACCGGCAATGGTGCCGATGGTAAGGGCCCATCCATCAACCAGAACGAATAACATTATTTTGAATGGTAAAGAAATCACTAATGGCGATAACATCATCATACCCATAGCCATTAACATCGATGCAATCACCATATCAATAACTAAAAATGGAATGAATAATAGAAAACCAATTTGAAAGGCTGTTTTTAATTCACTAGTAACAAAGGCAGGAACAAGAACAAAAAAGGATACTTGCTCTAATTCAGCAACTGGCTTTTTTGATAATCTAATGAATAATTCTAGATCCGTTCTTCTGGTCTGACCAAGCATAAATTCTCTTAAGGGTTTTTCAGCAGCCTTAATTGAATCCATAAGCCCTGTTTGTTCTTCAAGATAAGGCTGTAGCGCATTAATGTTTATTCTTTCTAATACTGGCGCCATTGTGAAAATGGTTAAAAATAACGCTAGGCCTATAATTACTTGGTTTGAAGGCGTTTGCTGTAAACCAATGGCGCGTCTCAAAATACCTAACACAATGGTAATACGAGTGAATGACGTAAGCATTATAATAACTGCCGGCAAGACAGTTAATACCGACATTAAAAATAGAATTTGTAATGTTACAGAATACTCTTGAGAGCCGTTTTCATTGGTGGTCATGGTTAAAGCAGGAATACCTGATTCTGCAGCATGCACGTCAGCAACCACGAAGAATAACAATATTAATAATAAGTAACGCACTATTCTGCATCCTTAGTATTTTGTTGTATTCCTAATGCTTTCTTAAATTGGTTAGCAAAAATCTGTGAATTACCATGTGCGGGCTGTTTTTCTTGCTTTTCTATCGCCTCATCAAAGACATGGATGTTACTAATTTGACCTGGAGCCACTCCTACCAAAATTTGCTTATCACCCACTTCAACAAGGCAAAGTTTTTCACGGTTTGTAATAGAGAGTGTTGCTAGATTTTTTATTTGATAGCCGGAGCTAAAACTCTGTACTAATTTTGTTTTACGACTCAACCAGCCTAATAAAACGATTAGGCCAATGGTTGCCATGAGGCCAACAAACATCTTAACAAATGCCATGCTATCTACAGGGTTACTAACCATGCCCGTTTCCGTTGTGACCACTGGTTCAGCAGCAACCAACGTACCCGCAGCCAGTGCTAGAAACACAATAAAATGCTTGGCAAATATCATTACTTACTTCAGCTTTTTAATTCGTTCTGATGGACTCATTACGTCCGTCAATCGAATACCATACTTTTCATTCACAACGACCACTTCGCCGTGTGCAATCAAGGTATTATTAACTTTCACATCCAATGGTTCACCAGCCAGACGATCGAGCTCAATAACTGAGCCCTGATTTAGCTGTAGCAAATTTCGAATTGCTATCACTGTGGTGCCAACCTCTAATGAAAGTGTCACTGGAATATCTAAAATTACATCAATATTTTCAGTGCCTGTATCGCCTTTCGATTCATCAACCAATTCATTCATTGGAGCTGAAGAAGCATCTGCCTGTTCAGACATTGCAGCCCCCCAAGCGTCATCAGTCGAATCAGTTGAATCGTTATCTTTTTCATCAACCATTATGTTGCTCTCCTATACCCGCAAGTATGTGGGTTCTATCGATAGTGTCAGTAATCTTTAATGCTGCATGGCCTTTAGATTCGCCATACTCAGCTCGGAATGAAGGTAATCCGCCTGCATTTACAGTAATCTTTTTAGGCATTTCGATTGGAATGATGTCGCCTTCTCGCATTTGTAAGATGTCATTTAATGC
>Ga0316204_10006224_pt1 | contig 18567 bp, 16 predicted proteins | sample 6monrhotite_MG_2_FD_205661 | JGI IMG/M metagenome (GOLD analysis project Ga0316204, IMG submission 205661) | Microbial mat bacterial communities from mineral coupon in-situ incubated in ocean water Damariscotta River, Maine, United States -... | ecosystem: Environmental > Aquatic > Marine >... | reverse complement strand
TGACATTTAAACTAAATATCGACTGATGAGCGGAATACTTTAACTATTTAACATTTTCCAGCGGACTATTTTTTAGAACTGCCCACGGTTGGTAAAGACTCAAGCTGTTGAGTTAAAAAATTACTGGTATTAGTGAGCTGACTAACAATAAGCTCCATTGCAGAAAACTGTGCACGCAGACGTTTTTCGACCGATATCAATCTCAACCCTAAGGCCTCACGGTCTCCTTCTATCCTTTCAATGCGCGACTTAATGGAGTCACTTGTAGAGTTCAATATACCATCTGATTTTAAAAGCCCATCCAGGTATGAATCTAAGCGATCGGCATAGCCACGATTAAAATCAACAGTGCCTCGTGCACCTAATGTAGTACCCGTAACGCTTAGAATTAATCCACTCGCGTTGCCAGTACCGGTTAGGACCTGACCACTGCCACTCGCCTCAACACCCCCAATGGTACCCGCTACATCTGTACCACTAGTAGAAGTTGCACTGGCACCAACAAGATCCGTCATACCTGTACCACCGGTTATTTCAACTTGTGATGCCGAACCATAACGCTGTGACTCAATGGAAAATACACCGCCACTTTCAGTTACTCGAACTGAAATACCTGAATTAGAGAATGTACTCGCATCATTAATTTTTGATTGCAACTCAGACGCAAGCTCACTCGCGGTATAGGTACCTGCGGTTAAACTGACTGTTGCTTGGATGCCATCAATCTTTAATGCCAGGCCATCATTACTAGCCTCAGAAATTGTTAAGTTCGCAGCTGAGGAGCCTACCAATACGCCTCGGCTAGCTGCAGTTGTGATATTGACGTTATAGTCGCCAACTAAAGTATTATCGGTTGAACCTGTAAACGAAACACCTGCATCGCTGGTCACGCCATGAGCAGAAAATAGCGAAGCAAACCGATCAAAGTCACTCTCTAACTTGCTATTAAGTATTTCATTATCAATATTTAAACGCCCTGTTTTACTGTCTGTGGTAACGCCTATTTCAGCTAAAATAGTTAAGGCTTCACCTACTTCACCGACCGGGTCGCTTATTAAACGGCGCACGGTATTGGTAATACCACGGGTAATCGCATCACCATTTAATGTTCCCGCAACCTTGGTTTCAGCATTGTATTCGGTTAACTGATTAGTAATGTCGACAAAACCATTATAACTACTCACAAAACTATTAATCGCCGATGATATCTTGCCTTTATCCAGGCTCACATTCACATCTGCAGTGCCTACTTGCTTTAAATTAATAGTCGCCGATTCAATGGCTGTGGTCACTGTATTACTGGCACTTGTTATATCGATACCATTAATCGTAAATGCCGCATCTACCGCAGCAGCTGTTTGTGCAATGTTGGTTGACGTTCCATTAAATGAAAGTAGTGACAAACCCGATGCATTTGAATCATCCAGATCATCATCGTCTACCGTAATTTGTAAGCCATTTTCTTCACCGGTTGTATCTGAGGTAATAGCTAGACGATAAAATTCGCCATCAAATACAAGAGAAGCCGTAGCACCAATATCGGCCTGATTAATCGCGTCACGCACACCTTCTAAACTGCCATCAGTAATGGTGACTGTTTTACTCGACTGATCTGGGTTTTGCGTAAAGCCAGAATAAATATCGGTACCCGAATTGTAATCATTAGTACCAAATTTGAAGGTCAACGTACCCGTACCAAGTACATCCGTTACATCGGTAAACTGGGCATTTGCCAGTGTAGGGTCGGTAGATAATTTATGTGTTTCTGCAAGCGTAGTAACATCAATATCGTAATTCGCTTTGCCTGTTTGTCCATTTCCCGTTACCGTTAAAACATCGGTATCGCTACTGGCAATAGTACGACCTTGAAAGCTTGAGGGATTTGTTAATGCCGATAAGGAAGATTGCAGCGCAGATAAGCTGCCTTTAATAGAACCATAGCCACTCAATTTTACTTGTAGACCAGCTTCAGTTTTGTCCAGACGTATAGAAGGTGCCTCGGCTTCGGCAGCTAGCAATTGCGTTACAAGTCCATTGATATCTAACCCGGAGCCAATTCCAGGTGCAGTAATAGTAGCCATCTGATCCTCACATTACATCTTGATAGACAGGGCTATGCGAAAACAATGCCAAATTAGGCCTGATCTGAAAAAAGCAGTCCCTCTGTTGTCGCGTTACTCTCAGCAGCTTGTGCTTCAAGCAAACGGTGAGCCAAAGCCAATACTTCTTTAGATGGAAATTCTCGGATAGTTTCTTTTGTCTCGGTATCAATAACACTAACAATAGTGCGCCCCAGAGGCAATGCTTCATCAACACGAAACTGCAACTCACGACTTACATTCTGCAAGTATGCATTAATATCACTCACCGCCTGATTTATATCATCCGGTGCGGATGCTTCAATCGCATCGGCAACAGCTTGCCGACTTTCTACAGCCGCTTGATGCCGACCGGCCGCTTTAGTTTGCTGAGTTCCTGCTGTAGCTATATTATTTTCCGTCTCAACGACAGAAGGCCCCTTATTTTCAGGACCAACTTGTGCTCGGTTTGAACTAACCGATGCCGATATATTTATAGACATAATTCCTACACCTCGTCCGAGTTAAAGTAACAGTTTGGCCAGGCTTTAAGGCCTGACCAAATACTTCTAATAACTCTTAACTTATTGCAACAGTGATAATACTAGTTGTGGTAACGCGTTAGCTTGAGACAAGATTGATACACCCGCCTGTTGCAAGATCTGGTTACGCGTTAGAGCGGCTGTTTCAGAAGCGAAGTCAGCATCAAGAATACGAGATCTCGCAGCACTTAAGTTCTCTGTTGAAGTTGCGATACTTGAAACAATTGATTCAAAACGGTTTTGAATCGCACCAAGCGATGCCCGGCTACTGTTAATATTCGTTAACGCGCTATCTACCGAAGCAAGGGCGGCATTAGCACCCGTTACTGTTGAAATATCGGTATTCGCGATAGTAGTGCCCGCTAGTACAGCTGTTGTAGTACCAATACTTAAACCAGCATTGGCAACATTTGTACCTGCTATTACTAAATCTTCATTAATACCTGTTACTGTTACATTACCATAGTAAGTTGTTGCGCCTGTAAGCGCCAAACCTTCAGCACCTGCTGCATCAGCACCAGCTTCTGTCAGTACAATGTTACTGCCATCATCTTTAGTGATAGATAAGTTACCAGCGGCAAATGACGATGTGTAACCCGCCAAAGCATTGATCTCTGCTGCAACTTCTGCACCTGTAATAGTACCGTCTGAACCCGCAGTTGCTAAGTTAAGTGCATTGCCATCAATATCCAGTGTATATGTCGGAGCAGCGACTGGTATAGCTGGCGTACCGGTTGCTGTTGCTGTACCGAAAACAAATGGAGTAGTCGTTGCATTATTGGCAATCGTGAAAGTTGCGGCTGTACCATCGGCTTTTGCTAATATCAAATCGTTAGTTGCAAAAGAACCACTGGTAATGCTATATCCTGCACCTGCAGCTGTACCCAGGAAGGTATCTAGGCCAGTCTGCACTTCTGCATCCGTTACCGTACCACCAACACTTGAAGCCTCTGAGTAAATAGCATTGCCATCAAGAGTGATTGCAAAAGCACCATCAGCCACTGCTGCTGCACCAGGTGTCGTTGCAGTACCCGTTGCAAAGTCAGCGATGGCAGTTGTATTACCATCCACATCACCGTCATAAGCAGATACAGCAATACTACTAGTAGCACCCGCAGTACCACTAGTAATAACTAAGTCACCGCCTACAACACTAGCTGTAGCACCGGTTAGCTGTCCATTAATACCGGCTAAAAAGCCCGCTTGATCAGTTAAATCAGTATTCAAGGTAACCGTCTGAGCAGCACCACCATCAACAGTCACGTCAAAAGAAACTTGATCTGTAGCAAAGTTGAATGAAACCGGAAGTGCATTAGTAGCCGTGTACACCTCTGCTACTGCAGCTGCATCAGCAAATGCACCATCTGTAATCGCACCGGTCGCTAAGCTAGTTGGAGTTGCAGGTACAGCAGTTGTACCAATAGAATCTCCAAAGGCGATGGTTGTTTGTACATTTGTTGCTGTAGCTGAAACGTTGGTGCTAGTTGCAGAAATAGCATTAGCCATGGCCAGTGCATCTTGTGCAACTGCGCCTACGTCATTTCCGTTAATGATTAAGTCACCGGCAGTAAGCGCACCCGCTACCGCTGTGCCCGCACCAGGTGCGGCCGTTAATACCTGACCAATTGCTGAAGTACGTGCGCTTGAAATGGACTCAACACTAACTGTTTCGCCTGCGTTTGCACCTACCTGGAACTGCTGTGCAGAGAATGAACCATCAAGCAGTTTAACGCCGTTAAACGCACTGGTTGAAGCTACACGATCGATTTCAGCAACCAGCTGCGATACTTCTAACTGTAGTGCCGCACGATCAGACTCTGAGTTTGTTGCGTTAGCAGACTGTACCGCCAGCTCACGAACACGTTGTAAGTTATTTGTAATCTGTGCAAGGTCACCTTCAGATGTTTGCGCTAGTGAGATACCATCACTTGCGTTACGTGACGCCTGTGTAAGGCCTCGAATCTGCGTAGTGAATCGTTCTGAAATCGCAAGACCCGCAGCATCATCTTTTGCACTGTTTATACGCAAACCAGAAGATAGACGTTGTAGTGAAGTTTGTAAGTCACCTTGTGACCTGTTCAAATTACGCTGTGCATTCAGCGATGATACATTGGTATTAATCGTTTGAGCCATGATGTCTCTCCTGGTTTTCAGTCGCTTATCAAGCAGACTAAAAAGGCCTGTACTTGTTTCAGCAAATTACGTTCAATTTGTTCTTAGTAATGTTATCGACCATTCTGGAAATACCTTTAATAAAACTTTACAAAAAATACTCACCAGCAAAATCACATAACCTATTGTTTTTTATGTATAAAAAATATCGACTTTTTCTAATATAGATTTATTTGAACAGAAAGCAATAAATATTAGGTATAGAAGATTAGATACATATCTGCGCATGAGGGCTTTTGAGGGACTATTTAGGAACAGCAGCCGAATACCACCCTTTTACTGGCTTTTGTATACACATATAAAGGCAGGCTTAAGTAGAAAGATTAAGAATTAGCAACTTATGAGGCAAAGCTCACATACCCTTATTAATAAACAACCAATAAGAGCGTAGCGAGTCTGTGAACAGAACCTGGGGACAGGCTTCGAAAAAAATGTACTTTATATAAACTGAAACAGGTTGAGAGCCTGCACCTTCACAAAGGTTTGTTGAGCAACCTGTAATGCGGTTGTTTGATAGGTTAATCGACTAATTGCCTCTGCCAAATCCACATCAACAATATCTGAGCGCACACTTTCTAATTTTACTGATCGCGTCTCATTATCAAATAACTGACTTTCTATTGAGTTAACTCGCCCACCAATGCTCGTTTGTACATTGAGAATACCGTCCATTGCTCTATCTATATTATTTATTGCATTATCTATTTGTTGAGATAAAAAATTACTAGATGGTAGCCCGGCCACAAAAAAGCTTGAGTCACCGACGACAGCAGCCGAAATAGATGTACTGGATAAAACGCTATTACCGTTAGGTGACATTTGCATCACGGCATCCCCTAAACCGGCATCGGTAAGATTACTCAGGGTTAAATTACTCGTATTTTCACCGTTGCCACCCGATGTACGAAAGTCTATTGCATTGGTTGCCGTGTTTATTTCAAAGGTTACGCTTAAGCCAGGTGTTGTACCATTTAATGTATAGGTATTATCACCATTATCGATGGCTCCCGCTGTTACTAAACCATCTCTAATACTGATGGCAGTTGCAGTATCGGTAGCACCTGCAGTGGCTGCAACATTTAATGTTTGACCATCAAAATTAAGATCAAAACCAATCGCATCAGTATCGGCAAAATTATTTGCTGCATAGGCACCACCAAAACTACCGCTTAGGTCACCCGTACCGGGTTGATCTAGTTCACGCACCAGATCACTCAGGGTTGTAAACACATCCTGGTAACGACTCGCTTTTACAGTGAACTCATCACCGGATGCTGGGGCATTTGTAATTTCAACTTCCATTCCATCAAACGTAATTGTGCCGCCTTCTGTGTAAGCCCTTGGGCTTGGCCCTACGACAGTATTTGCTGTTTCATCAAACACTTCAAAGTTATTCACATCGATAAAACGGATAGTGTAATCATGATTTATAAAAGCGGCGCGATCCTGTACAGAGCCTGTACTTATTTTTCCAGTACCTACATTGGTACGGTCGACGTCTACAGCAAAATCGCCATTACCGGTACGTATCAACTGAAAAATATCTGCACCGGAATCGCCAGCAATTACATTCCGACTTGAACCAATGCGCATCGATAACTGGCCCTGGTCACCATTAAATGCATAGTTACCGACACCGTCTGTACTAAAGGCCTGTGTTTTAGATTGAAAGCCTGAAAAAACATAATCGCCATTTTCATCACGTGTGTTTGCGTAATCAAATAACTCATTTAATCGTTCTTTTATTTCACTGGCAATCGCTTGCTGATTATCTACATCATTAGTCGCGGTATTGGCCGCCTGAATAGAAAGCTCACGCACCCGCTGCAACACTAACAAGCTACTTTTTAAACTTGATTCTTCCGCATTGAGTCGCTGAGTTGCGTAATTAATATTTTCATCAAACTGCTTTATTTGACTTAATGATTCATTTACATCGATTAGGCGCGAAGCAGCACTCGGGTCATCTGATGGCAACAGAACTCGCTTACCTGTAGAGGCCTCTTCCTGTGTTCGCAGTAATTCGGACTGCTGCCTTAAAATACTATCCAGGCCTTGCATATGAATAAGGTTTGTTGAAACACGCATAATTACACCGCTGCTATAAGTGACTCAAAAAGCTGTTGAGATGTTGAGATAACACGGGACAATGCCTGATAGGCTTGCTGAAAACGAATCAGATCTGCTGCTTCCTCATCCAGATTTACGCCTGAAATTGATTCGCGTTTTTCAATTGCATTTCTCAATAAACTCTCATCTACTTGCTGGTTAATTTTTACTTGCTGGGTAACCACTCCCACTTTAGAAACCAGACTATTGTATGACTGCTCAAGGGTAGAGTTACCGCCGTCAAGTACACCTTTAATTTGCAGCCCAGAAAGCGCGAGTGCATTGCGATTATCTGAAACGGCATTTACATTATGTTGTACCGTATATACATCGCCCGCCAGTGGCTTGCCGGTTAACTGCACTTGCCAGCCATTTTCACTAACCGTTATACCATGATAATAAGCGACATTAGTTTGCAATACTGTAGCGGGAGTCGTACCCCTATCAATAACATCAAAAGCACCCGGGGTAGCCGGATTAAAAAAAATATCAACCGTATGCGTTAAATCACCATTGCTTGAATCTGTTACTGTCGCCTGCGATATTTCAGCCGAACCTATATTACCCACATTAATCGTTGAGCGAACCGGGGAAGCCATAGCCAACCGAGCTGGGTCATTAATTAATGTAACCATATTGGTTGCGCCATCTTTTGTAGGGCGAATAAAATATGCATCACCCAAAACAGATGCACCACCGACACTTATATCTATGCCATCAACATTTGTACTGAATGGACCGGCGCCTGCAATCGTCGCGACTTGAGCATTATCTGATAATCTAAAAATCTGATGATCTGTTCCGTCAAATCTGACTTCATAATCTGAAATAGTGAGTGCCGCTGCATCAGAAATAGAATAATTAACAACACCAGTGCCTGCATTATTAAGGTTAGGTAAGGCCCTAGTAGTTGGTCCTATAAACGCAGCACCCGATGCATTAGTAACAGTACCTGCAGAGAAACGAGTACTACTTGAGCCTAATGATGATAGCGATAATTGAGCATCATTTAAGCCACCATCGGTTATGCCACCAATTAATAGGTTGTGATCTACTGGACTAGGGCCACCGGCAGATTCAAATTTTATATTACTGCCGTACAATTCAAACGTCATGCTGACACCTGGAGTCGTACCTGCCAACGTGTACGTTCCATCCAGGTTATCCGTTACATTAGGGTCATTAGCAATACCTGTCGCACCCGATAATAAACCATCGGCAATTGATTGATTGGTATTCCCTGGAACAGGTGCTGCGGCCAATGTATGTGATGTCGTAATTGTTCTACCGTCAAACTGTAAATTAAAACTAACCGTTTCTAATGCATCAAAACCATTCGATAAATAGTCACCACCAAATTGCCCTTGCAATGGCCCACTGCTTACCGTGCTAAAAATATTGGTACCCGGATCACCATTTAAATCATAACCTTGTACGTGCAATGCATTCACAGATTCAGAAAGACCAATTGCGGTACGACCTAACCTGTTCTGTGTTTCGTCTAACAAGTTGTCGCGAAAATCTAACAGCCCACCTAATGCACCACCGGTTAATGTTTGCGTAATATTAACGGAACCTGCACTACTTTGTATCGCGATAGCGACTTTATCTGATTCTCTTTCATCTGCCTGTGCAACCAGGGTTAAAGCCGATGCATTGGTGACTAATAATTGCCCGGTTCCCACCAATACATTCATACTCCCATTGGCTTGTTCAACCACAGTCACGGTTATTTTTTCAGATAGCTGTTTTAGTAAAGCATCACGTTTATCCAGCAAATCACTGGGCTGATTACCTGCATCAGTTATGTGTGTTAGTGCACCATTTATTTCTGCTATCTGTTCGCTAATAGCATTAATGTCTGATACCTCATAACTGATACGACTATTAATTTCTATTTCTATATTTTCTAACTCAGTCGCCATGGTAGATATGCGCTGTTCTACATTTTCTATTGCACCTACTAACGCAACGCGCGGCGCATTTGCAGATGGATCATTTGCAACATCATTCATTGCATTAAAAAACCCATCCAGCGCGGGCATTAGTCCTGCCTGTTCATCCGCTATGATGCCTTCTACTCTTGAGGCGTAATAATCAAACGACTCAAGTCGCCCTAAGCTAGATGTAAAACCACGAATATTAGAGCTTACAAAGCCATCAACTACGCGGGTAATTGCTGATAATTCAGAGCCTTGGCCAAAAAAACTATTACCTAATCTAATTGGATTTCGCGCATCAATCTCAACGCGCTGGCGTGTGTAATCTTCATTGCCTACGTTGGCAATGTTATGTGACACAGTGCTTAGTGCACCCTGATAGGCGCGCAAACCACTGAGCGTTGTATTGAGTAAATCAGGCATATCGCCTCACTTCCTAATATATAAATTTGGGTATTCAATATACCCGGGAACCACCTTCCTGAGTGTTATCAGCTTAGCGGCACATTGTTTAAATTCTTTAATACAGATACCTTGTCCTGCAGTATCTCGTTGCCTCGTACTCTATTGATTTTCTTAGCATAATCTGGATCCGTCGCATAACCAGCTTTTTGCAGTTCTCTGGTATATGCATCTGCGTCATAACCATGCTCAAGCGCTTTTTGATAACGTTCACTACCCCGGATAAAGTCGACATAATCCGCAACGGCATCAGAGACTGAATCATACGAACGGAATTCAGCTTTTTCTTGCTGCATTACGCCATGACGATATTCCTGTGTCACAATTTCAACTTTATCGCCCGACCAGCGCTCATCGGCTTTAATACCAAATAAATTAAAACTATTTGAACCATCGGGCTTTAATGGTAAATATTTGCCCCAGCCTGTTTCCAGTGCCGACTGAGCTAGCAAAACATCGGCATTAACACCCAACTCATCTGCTGCGCGTAATGCATGTGGCCAGATATCTTCAACAAAAGCCTCTGGTGTTTGCCAGGCTGACTGTTTATCCGATAAATTCGCAGCAACACTTTCAAATTTAAGTGGTGATTGCTCAGTTAACTTTTGCAAAGTAACGACACTATTTAATGCTTCAGACGACAGATGACTGTTTCGCTCAGCAGTCGCTATGTAATCCTGAATATTTTTTACATTCAAATTTTCATCAGGCGTACCACCCAACTGACGCTCAATAACATTGGCTAAACCAATACCACGTGCATTAGAAATTGAAGTACTTAGCTGCTTGTCGTACATGTCCTGATACATTTTTTCGGCATTGCTTCCAAACAATTCATTTTCTGGCACCGTGTCCCGCATACTTTTAAGCATCATTTGTACAAACAGTGATTCAAACTGTTTGGCCACCTGCTTAATTGCTTCCGGGCTATTCTCACGCGCGCCTTTTTTAAGCTGCGTTAGTGATGATTGCTCGGTGTAGACTGATGGATCGACGACTTGCATTTAAATCACGATCAACTCAGCTGTTAAAGAGCCTGATTGCTTTAATGCTTCAAGCATTGCCACCAGATCACCCGGTGCAGCACCGACGCGATTTACCGCATCAACCAGCTCTCTTAAACTGACCCCTGGACGGAATAAAAACATCCGTGCATCTTCTTGTTCAACATTAATTTCGCTACGCTCAACGACAGTGGTAACACCATCGCTTAATGGATTTGGCTGACTGACAATGGGCTCTGACACAACGCTAACAACCAAACTACCATGCGATACCGCTGCACGTTTCACTCGCACATTATCTGTAATAACAATTGTACCGGTGCGTGAATTTATAATAATTCTCGCTGGACCATCATCCGGTGAAACCTGAAGATTTTCTAAAAATGAAATAAATTCAACTTTTTGTGTTGTCGTAGGCGGAGTTAACACTTGAACAGATATACCATCCAATGCCTGTGCACTGTCTGGACCTAATATATTATTGATCGCATTAACTACGCGCTTCGCCGTGGTGAAATCACTGTAATTTAAATTTAAAACGATCTGATCCATATTTGTGAAAGGATTGGGTACTTCACGTTCCACTGTTGCACCGTTAGGAATACGACCCACACTTGGTATATTAACCGTCACTTTTGAACCATCACTACCAGAAATACCAAAACCACCGACAACTAAGTTACCTTGTGCCACAGCATAAATTTTACGATCAGCACCTTTTAGTGGTGTCATTAGTAAACTGCCACCACGTAGACTTTTGGCATTACCCAGTGAGGAAACCGTAATATCTATTTTTTGACCTGGCTTACTAAATGCTGGTAAATCAGCATGGATGGCAACAGCGGCAACATTTTTCAGCTGAGGAGTGACACCTTCCGGCAATACAATGCCGTATTGCTGCAGCATGTTTTTAAAACTCTGGGTTGTAAAAGGTGTTTGTGATGTTTGGTCACCGCTACCATCTAGGCCAACCACCAGCCCATAGCCCACCAGATGGTTATCTCTTACCCCTGCAACAGATGCAATATCCTTAATACGCTCGGCGTACGCACTAGTAAAGGCTAGCAGAAGGATTATAAATAGGACGATAAGTCGTCGCCAAAGCATTGGCACTCTCCAGAGTAATAAGTGTTCTAAGCTTAGAAATGCAAGACTAAGGCCAACTTATAAATTAGCCTTCAATCTATACGGCTATAAATTTCAATCCATTATTCAAAAAAACATCTCACCAATCACTTATGAAAATAGATCTGCCAGAACTACAATGTAGGAATAAGTGAACAGGCAGACGCTATGAAACGCTTTATATCTTTTTTGCATTTTTACTATTTACAATTGTGTTTAGCCAAACTTCAACAGCAGCACCAGATAGTAAAGTTGTAATACATCTGAATACACCAGAAAAATTGACCATGCTGCTGAACAACATAAAAAATCTTAGGCTTAAACCAGGCGAGCAGGCTGATATTGTCATAGTTGTAAATGGCCGCGCTGTGAGCCGTTTCACTAGTCTGGCAGCATCGAGATCACGACTTGATGAAATTTTAGAATTAAATACAAATGTTTCTATATTCTCATATGCACTAAAAAATAGAAGTTTGTTACAAGTGAATTTATTAGAGAACACCACCTACCTGGAAGATGGCGGAGTCACTGAACTAGTGAAGCTTCAGCAGGCTGGCTATAGATATATAAAACCGTGAGCCTACTGAGTAATATTTAAAAAGAGTCTTCTCTGACTTCTGCTGCTACAAAAAACTTATAACATTCGGCCATTAAAATGGCCACCACTTGCCGTTAAGAAACTGTCCTAACCATCCCTGATTATTCGCATCTGCAATAAAGCCTTCACCACTATAGGCGATTTGCGCATCGGCAAGCTTAGAGGATGACAAAGTATTGTTAGGCGCAACATCCTGTGGCCTGATAACCCCTGCTATACGTATATATTCTTTACCCTGATTTAAAGTAAACCACTTTTCACCCTGCACAACTAAATTATTATTTGGCAAAATATCGACAACTGTTACAGTAATTTCACCCTTCAAACTATTGCTTTGTGAACTATCACCTGCGCCAGAAAATTCACGCTCTGGCTCAATGCTCATCGCCAGTATATCTTGACCATTTAACGTTGGATTTGACCCAAAAATAGTCGGGGTTGAAAGAGTGAGAGAATCTTCTTTACTGCTATTAGTACCGGCCGATTTACTTGCACTGGTACTTTCCTGTAATTTTATGGTGATAATATCACCTATGCGATACGGCTTAGGATCTTGAAACATGGATAAACTATCACCCTGAAACAATGAACCATTATTATAGCTAGGAGGTTGCGGAGCAATAGGCCTAACAATAGGCTCAAAATCTGCTATTTCATGCTGCGTAGTTGCACAGCCAGCCAAAAACATAAAAGAGGCTGTAGCAATTATTTTTGTTAAATCAAATAACATCATGATCCACCTTTGTAATTCAAACTTACAAATTATTGCTAACGTACTGTAGCATTTGATCTGTCGTTGAAATTACTTTTGAATTCATTTCATAAGCACGCTGTGTCTCTATCATATTAACCAGCTCTTCTACTACATTTACATTTGATGTTTCAACTGAACCATTTTGCAAATTACCCAAACCCGTTAAACCAGGTGTACCTGTAGTAGGTGAACCACTTGATGCGGTTTCTGAAAACAGATTATTACCTTCTGGCTGCAAGCCAGAAGGATTAACAAAGTCAGCTAACTGAACACTACCAACCTGTGAAGGTGTTGTAGCATTTCCGGCTAAAACAGTTACCGAACCATCTTCACCAATCGTAATGCTCTGTGCATCTGCTGGGATAGTTATAGCTGGCTGCAGTAATAAACCCTGCGATGTTACAACTTGTCCATCGGCATCCATTTGAAACGTTCCATCACGCGTGTATGAAGTGGAACCATCCGCTTGTTGTATTTGAAAAAAACCACGGCCCAGAATAGCCATATCTAATGGTTTACCCGTTTGCGTCACATTGCCCTGTGTATGTAACTTCTCAGTAGCGACAACACGCACACCGGTACCAACAGATAAACCTGATGGCAATCGACTATCTTCCGTATTTTGTCCACCTGATTGACGCTTATTTTGGTAAATCAAATCCTGGAATATCGCCTGATCACGTTTAAAACCAGTAGTGTTCACATTGGCCAGATTATTTGAAATCACAGACAAACGAGTTTGCTGTGCATCTAATCCGGTTTTTGAAATCCATAATGCTGGATTCATATCTGCTTCTCCAAGTCACTCATATTCTTAACTGTTGCGCAATAATCTAGCTGATGCTTCATCATTAGATTTTGCTTCTTGCATTAATTTTATGTTGGTTTCAAATTGGCGTGCATTGGTAATCAGTTCAATCATCTGACCAACTGCATTTACATTGCTGCGTTCAATCACACCTGATTCCAGTTGCACATCAGGTGATGACGGTTCTGTTAATCCACTTCTTACTTGCAGTAAACCATCCGCATTTTTATATAATTCTTCTACGTTTGGATTAACCAATTTTATTTTATCTGCAATAACCATTGCATCTGCAGCTTGCCCAACAGGTAAAATACTAATCGAACCATCCTGGCCAATTTCTATTTTCTCAGCTGGCGGAATTGCAATGGGTCCTGCATTACCCATCACCGAAAAGCCTGCTCCCGTTGTTAAACGGCCTACACTATCCAGCCTTAAATCACCGGCACGTGTAAAAGCTTCTACACCCTCTTCATTTAAAACAGTAATAAAACCGTTACCATTAACAGCAACATCTAATTCACGATCTGTCGAGGTAATAGGGCCCGATGATAAATCTACATCATTGGCCTGTTGTTGATTCATTACTCGTGTATTTAAACCAGGGCCTTCCACATTCCAGCTAGTAAATGTATTGAAATGCGATTTAAATCCTACCGTACTGACATTAGACAAATTATGCGAAACAGCAGTTTGTGCTTGCATTGCCTGCCTTGCGCCATTGGCGGCGGTGTATAACATTTTATCCATTACTATTACCTAACTTATAAATACTAATTAACAAATCATTATGTAATATTGATAATTGTTTGCGTAATCGTGTTAGCCGTTTCAATGGCTTTTGAATTTGCCTGGAAGTTACGTTGTGCGGTTATTAAATTAACCAATTCACCCGTTAAATCTATATTGGATGTTTCCAGTGCACCGGATTGTATTAAGCCTAAATTACCCGTACCAGGTTCACCGCCAAGCACCGTTCCTGAATCAACTGTTTCTACCCAAGAAGTATTACCTACCTGACGTAAACCCTGTGGATTATCAAAACGAGCTAGTGCAATTTTACCTAGGGCTGTTGTTTGACCATTCGTAAAACTCGCTCTTACCAAACCATTATCAGCTATTTCGATACCACTTAAGTTACCTGTCGCAAAACCATCCTGACTTAGAGACTGTACGGTGAATCCACCTTGTGCTTCTTGCGTCAATGTATTGCCAATACTGTTAAAATCAACAGAGATGTTAAGAGGGTTTGCACCATTTCCTGGATCATAAACGTCAAATGGTATTATTCCTGAATAATTACCAGAAGTATCAAGCTGACCTGCACCATCAAACTCTAATCCAGATGCATTGGGAGCAACACCAGCTAACGCTCCATTAGATGTCATTGGAATACCATCTACTGTTGCTCGTGTCTCCCAAACATTATTTAGGTCGTCGGTCATTACAAAATACATTGTTAAAATATGCGAGTTACCCTGTGAATCAAAAACCGTTGCCGATGTAGAATTTTGATAATTAGACACCGTTGGGTTAACCGTTGCTACTGGCACGGCGGTAAGAGCAGCATTAAACTCTGCATCAATACCACCTATTGGAATCTGTGAAATACCTGCTGGTAAGTTCAAGTTAATTTGAACTGTCCCCGTTGCTTGCGGACTACCCACTGTATTCGGTACCGCCAAAGGAACCGTACTAGATAAACTTGTTGATCCAACTACGCCTGTTGTAGAGTTAACTGGAAAGGCCTGCAGTATTTCCCCTGCACTATTCGCAACAAAACCATCTTTGTTAACTTGAAATGCACCGGCTCGGGTGTACTGTAAGTCGCTACTAGTCTGGCTAGATTTCATTACAAAAAAACCCTCACCACTCACCGACATATCTAATGTATTTTCAGTAAACTCAAGATTACCCTGTCCAAACTGTTGAGACACGGATGACAACTGCACACCGGCACCAATCGCATTCGCTGTGGTACCTAATGCCGAAGAGGAGAATATATCTGCAAATTCTGCTCTTGAACCTTTAAAACCAGTAGTCGACACGTTGGCAACATTATTACTGGTCACATCCAAATCCGCAGATGCAGCGTTCAAACCACTGAGTGAAATATTAAATGACATACTTAATTCCTCGCCTTAAAACCAAATAGTGATGTTCAACATCATAATAATTACTTACTGTATTTGAGTAACCTGATTGAAACTGACTGTTCCAGTATTTTCTAATTCAACTGACATTTCCTGACCTGCACGACCTATAGTTAAGCTATGAACCTGATCAACAATCTGCGGTGTTAACGACTCTGTTGTACTTCCATACACTGCTTCAACCTCTAATTTATAACGACCACTCGATGCACGCTGTCCATCGATCATAGTGCCATCCCAACTAAATGGCACCATACCCTTTTGTTGAGAGCCCAAGTCAACACGGGCAATTAACTCACCACTATTATCGAGAACTTTAACCGCGACACTGGGTGAACTTGATTCTAATTCCACTGCACCGAGTAATGATCCATCCTCGGGTAAGTGTCCTTGATCATGATCAACCAACACCTGACGACCAATCAAATTAGACGCCTGTAATGCTTGTGATGATAATAGATTGCTAGATAAACTCTTGGATTCAGTGACCAAATCATTCACACCACTCACAGTACCAAACTGGGCAATTTGCGCCAGGAATTCGCCATTATCCATGGGTGCAAATGGATCCTGATTGGCAAGCTGCGTGGTCATTAATTTTAAATATTCATTCTGACCCAGCTCTTCATTATTTGCTTTATCTTCTGCTGACGTTTCCACAATACTGCGTAAGCCAGGGAGATTTTCGTAACTATTTACTTCCATTTTTTAATCCTCAATTAAGCCTGACTAATTAACTTTGGCCCATTTGTAATGTGCGAAGTAAAAGCTCTTTTGTTGTCGATAGAACTTCAACATTGTTTTGATAACTTCTAGACGCCGAAATCATATCCGCCATCTCCGCAACTGCATCAATATTTGGGCTAAACACATATCCCTCTTCATTTGCCAGTGGATGATTAGGACGATGATGTGGAATAGCCGCCGTTTCCTCTTCCATAATTCCACTTACTTTAACCGTTGCAATATCATCCATATTTCCAACATCCTGCAATATAGATTCAAAAACAGGATGTCGTGCTTTATAAACATCTTGCTTATTCGTTGCCATGGTTTCGGCATTTGCCAAATTTGAGGCTACAGTATTTAAGCGCAGCATTTGTGCACTCATACCCGAACCCGCTACATCAAATACTTTAAATACTGACATTATTATTCGCCTCTAAAAGCCGACTTAAGGCCTGATATTTTTCGTGACAAAATATGCAAAGTCGTTTGATAACGTACTGTATTTTCTGCAAACGCGGCTTTTTCTTTTTGCATATCCACTGTGTTTCCATCTGCTGAGCTCTGATCTACTTGACGGAACTCTATATTTTGTGAGAATGCATCCTGTGATAAATCGATATGTCCTTTGTGAGTTGCAGTAAGTTTTACCGATTGCTCTTGTTGATTTTGTAACACCTGATCAAAGTTTATATCTTTTGCCTTATATCCAGGCGTATCTACATTTGCAATATTCTCAGACAAAAGCTGTGTACGACGCTCAAATAATAAAAGCGCATTATCATGTACACCAAAAGCCTTATCGAAATTTACAGTCATTAATTTTTCCTCTTGCATGAGTCACTGCAAAGGCGATGCCAGTTTTTTAAACACTGTTAAATCAATAAGTTATATAAGGAAACGTAATTAAGGAAAGAAGAAAGCGGCAAGATTTGCCAGCTTCAGTTGCCGTGCGGCAACATAATTTTCATATAAATATAAACAAAAATGCCTGCCCTTCATTGAAGAGCAGGCATTAGTATTAATGCATAAAGCCTAAACTTAAGTAGCTTTGAGCCTATACACAACACCGGTGCTCGCGCGTACCATCTCAAACCTATCCGAATATTGAGTAATAGATTCAGATGCCCCTAACATTAAAAACCCCCTGGGATTTAATGATGAAGCCATGCGATCTAAAATATCCTTTTTAGATTCAGCTGAGAAATATATTAAAACATTTCTACAAAAAATCGCATCAAACTTACCCATTGATGTATAACTTTGTAATAAATTTACTTCACGGAAGTTAATACGCGAACGAATATTGGCATTTACTTGCCACTGATCTCCAACAGGGGAAAAATATTGCCGTTTACGCTCTTCAGATAAACCACGAGCTAATGCCAAGGCATCATATTTAGCTTGCTTAGCCTCATTCAGTATGGCTTGCGAGATATCGGTCGCAATCACATCAACCTTGAAGCCAGGGCTTTGTTTAGCAAACTCATCTGCCGTCATACTGATTGAGTATGGTTCTTGACCACTTGAACAAGCAGCCGACCAAATTCTTATAGATGATTTACGCTGTTCTTTATATTCTTCAAATATAGTTTGGCTGAGCACTTTGAATGGATAGGTATCACGAAACCATAAAGTTTCATTGGTTGTCATTGCTTCAATGACCTTCGTGCGTAATGCAGAATTTATCGACTTATTAAGAGTGTCTACCAAACCTTGCAATGAAGGAATATTATTTTCCGCCATTAGTCTATTTAAACGACTTGATACTAAGTAGTGTTTGTTTTCACCCAAAACAATACCACATGCTTTTTCCAGAAATATCTGAAATTTTTTATATTCGTCGGGCGAAAAACTAACGCTCATAGGATCAACTGTGAAAATAAGATTATTAGCATCTCGGTTACGAAATACGTAATCTGTTAATTAAGAGTATTAATAATAACATTTATTAATAGTTATTATCAGCATGGATTATTCATCAGGAATTTTATCCATACCTTCTGATGGGTCCCTGTTATTAACAAGGTTCATTACCGTGTTAGCCAACTCATTTGGCTTAAACTTAGGAATAAAATGGTTTGCACCTACTTTTTCAA
>Ga0316204_10006223_pt1 | contig 18569 bp, 17 predicted proteins | sample 6monrhotite_MG_2_FD_205661 | JGI IMG/M metagenome (GOLD analysis project Ga0316204, IMG submission 205661) | Microbial mat bacterial communities from mineral coupon in-situ incubated in ocean water Damariscotta River, Maine, United States -... | ecosystem: Environmental > Aquatic > Marine >... | reverse complement strand
TATGACTCACAGGCGACCAAACTCTAGATAGAGTATTATCCATCTGTTCTAAAATATTATTTAAAGTTTTCCAGTCATGATTTTCATCATTTTCTAACAAGCTAGTTAACTTTTCATGATTACTTTTTATTACTTTATCAATTGCTGGCTCTATATCTTTTATTTTTATTTTTGAAAATTTTGGTAAACCACTAATATCTAATATTGCTTGAGTCATTACTTTTACTTCATTTGTTGGTGTCATTGGATAGCGATCTCAATATTCTCGCTATTTATTTTATATATTCGTACTTATTTTTTAAGAGTAGATAATAAACTATTTATTATCTTTTTAAGCCCCTGTTGATCTGGCTGCATTCTATTATATACCTGCAGTCCAAATATACCGCTCATTAACATTTTTGATAAAGCTTCCGGATCTGTTTGATTATTTAAATCTCCTCTCTCTTGTGCCTCTATTAATATCATTAAAAATTCATTCTCAATCTTGAGGAACATATCGGCAACTTGTTTGTTAATCTCGATATCTTCAACTGGAATTTCTAACAGGGTATTTACTAATAGACAACTTTTTCTATCTATGTCATCTTTTTTCTGAGCAATAAAATATTCAAAAAAGTTTTCTATACGTTCTAATGGTGCTTTATCTGACTGTAAGATCTTATTAATTGAAGTATACAAATTGAAAAAGTAAAAATCTAAAGACTCAAGGAATAAACTACGTTTATTCTTAAATGTTCCATACAAACTACCTGGTTGTAAATTTGTAACTTCTGTTAGATCCTTAATTGAAGTTGTGGCATAGCCCTTACGCCAAAATAGTTGCATTGCACTATTTAGTACCTCGTTATATTCAAACTCCTGTGGTCTGGCCATACACTTACCTCTGCTAATCTGCTATTCATTTTATCAGTTGTTGAATTATCGCTCAAATATTACTAATATAATTGAACAATCATTCAATAACGGACAATATAATGCCTACATTTCCTGTACTAACGCTAGATAGTTCACCTGCTGCCTCTAAACCAATGCTCGAACAAACACAGCAGGCTTTTAGTTTTATCCCTAACTTAATAGGCGTTATGGCGAGTTCTCCGGCTCTTACTGAAGCCTATCTAACAGTTACACACATTTTTTCAAAATCAGGTTTATCACCGACTGAGCAACATATTGTATTACTTACTGTTAGTCACTTTAATGATTGTCGTTATTGCATGGCTGCTCATACAGCTATCTCTTCTATGCAAAATGTGGACATGGATGTTGTTCAAGCGATTCGTGATGATTTACCAATTGCTGATGTAAAACTGCAGGCGCTTCGTCATTTCACTTATTTGGTTATCGAAAATAGAGGTTGGCTTCCAGAATATGATATCGAGGCCTTTTTAGAGGCTGGTTATCAGCAATCACATGTTTTAGATATATTAGTGGGTGTAGCTCAGAAAACTCTAAGTAATTACACTAATCACATGGCTAAGACACCTCTAGATGATGCATTTTCTGAGGTGGCCTGGACACCAGATAAGTAGCACTAACAATATTTGCAGTGTTGCTTTTGTTCTACAGTACTGCTGTATTTGTCTTATAGTTAAACTATAATTAAAATGAAATAATAATAAAAATAATAATATTCATCTTAGTATCTTAACTTATTGATAGTTAACATATTATCTTTAAAATGATTTAGCTTAATATCACTGTGGTTTGTTTATTTTTTATAACTAATAGGATATTACACTTTGAAAATCATTTTAAATTCATATTTTCTTTCTTTTTTACTTCTTTCTTTCTCTAGTACTTCTTATTCTCAGGAAGATATTCTGAATTGGGTTGGTTGTGGGATTAGTAAAAAATCCTATATGACTAAACTCTCTCAGGCTTATACACAATCCAAAGGTACTGAAATTAAACTACAGGGTGGTGGTGCAACTCGAGGTATACGTGATGTTGCAAATCAGACTGCTGATTTTGGTGGTTCTTGCCGATTTCATTTACCAAACAATAAATTAGAGCAGACAAGTGCTTTTGAACCTGTTGCATGGGATGCATTAGCTATCATTGTCCATCCTGATAACCCTGTAACTAATTTGTCCTTATTTCAGATAAAGCAAATTTACTCTGGTGTAATAACTAACTGGAAAGATGTTGGTGGAGAAGATAAATCTATTAAGCTATTTACCCGCAAGGGAAATATATCCGGTGTAGGTTATTCTATTCGCTCACTGATTTTTTCTGATATCAGTAAAGGATTTCCTTTTAATCAACAATTTAAGTCCAGTGGTCCTTTAGAAAAGGCAGTTGAAGGTGACTATTCCGCAATCGCTATTACAGGTGTCAGCAGTGCTCGACTAAGAAATGTGAAAATATTAAGCTTAAATAATATTTATCCTGATTACAAAACCATCAAAAGCGGTCAATACGCGTTATATAGACCACTTTACATTACTTACAATCCCAAAAGCCCTAAGCTAGCTGAAATTAAAGACTTTATAAAATTTGCGCATAGCCGAAAGGGTAAGGAAATTATGATTGAAAATGGTGTAGTGCCATATCTGAATGCATTGCGACTTGTGATGATTCAATCACGTGAAAATCTCTCATCACAAAACAACAGCAAGCAAAACTTAACTTATAAGTAATCCTGGCTTATTAGGTATCAATATTCATAGCTGCAAGTGCATTTTCTTCAATGAATTCACGTCGCGGCTCTACATGATCACCCATAAGCGTCGTAAACACTTCGTCTGCAGCAACAGCATCTTCAATACGTACCTGCAGCATACGACGTGTTTCTGGGTTCATTGTAGTTTCCCATAATTGCTCTGGGTTCATTTCACCCAAACCTTTATAGCGTTGAATATTTAAGCCTTTACGGGCCTCTTCAAATAACCAGTCTTTTACATCTACAATACTCGAAACTGCGAATGTTTTTTCACCCCGTTGAATATATGAACCTTCTGCAAATAATCCTTCTAACTTCTGATTTAATTCAGCCATCATTTGATATTCTGGGCTCTCAAAAAAGTCTGATGTGAAAGTAGTTAGATGATCCAGACCATGAACAATTTTAGTAATATTTAATTGCGGGTAGCTTGCTTCTTCTTCCTGATTACTCGATACCTGATATTCAACTCCCGTAGGCTTTGAATTATTCAATAAAATCAATATGTTATCCAAATAACTCTGAACTTTAGTCGAATCTTTCAAGTCTTCTACAGCAAACATTGGTAAATTAGGAATCTGCTTTAAAATATCTGCATCATAACGTCGAGAGAGACGAGTAATTACTGTTTGCACAGCAATATATGCTTTCACCAACTCTTCAAGAGCGGCCTCTGAAATAGCAGGTGTATCTTTTTGTACATGTAAGTGTGCATTTGACAGAGCTAATTGTAATAAATAATCCGTCAGTTCCTGATCATCTTTTACATAACGCTCTTGCTTACCTTTCTTTACTTTGTACAACGGTGGTTGTGCAATATAAATATAACCACGTTCAATCAATTCTGGAACCTGTCTATAGAAGAACGTTAATAGCAGGGTACGGATATGTGATCCATCGACGTCCGCATCGGTCATTATTATAACGCGGTGGTAACGCATTTTATCTGGGTTGTAATCTTCTTTACCGATACCACAACCCAATGCAGTAATCAGTGTACCGACTTCTGCAGACTGCAGCATCTTATCAAAGCGTGCTTTTTCTACGTTTAGTATTTTACCTTTCAATGGAAGAATAGCCTGAGTCTTACGATCACGCCCTTGCTTTGCGGAACCGCCCGCAGAGTCCCCTTCCACCAAATATAGTTCAGATAGAGCAGGGTCTTTTTCCTGACAGTCTGCTAATTTACCTGGCAGACCAGCAATATCTAAAGCACCTTTACGGCGTGTCATTTCACGTGCTTTTCGTGCAGCTTCACGTGCACATGCAGCTTCTACAATTTTAGCTGTTATGGCGCGTACATCAGTTGGATTTTCGGCCAAAAATTCCTGAAATTTCTCACCCATGGCCTGTTCTACAGCTGTTTTAACTTCTGATGAAACCAGCTTATCTTTTGTCTGTGATGAGAATTTAGGATCTGGTACTTTAACCGACAATACGGCTGTTAAGCCTTCACGCATATCATCACCGGTTGTCGTAACTTTATTCTTTTTCGATACACCTTCTTTATCCATATACTGGTTAAGACTACGCGTCAGCGCACCACGGAAACCAGCTAGATGAGTACCACCATCACGTTGAGGTATATTATTCGTAAAACAGAAGATATTTTCCTGATAAGAATCATTCCACTGCATAGAAATTTCAACACCAATACCGTCTTTTTCAGCTACAAAATGTAAAACAGTTTCGTGTAGTGGTGTTTTGTTTTTATTTAAGTGTTTAACAAATGCGCTTATGCCGCCTTCGTATTCAAAGACATCCTGCTTATCTGTACGCTTATCTGTTAATACAATACGAACGCCAGAGTTTAGGAAAGATAGTTCACGTAGGCGCTTTGCCAGTATTTCATAATGATATTCAATATTGGTGAACGTTTCTTCAGATGCCCAAAAACGCAGTTCTGTACCAGATGTCTTAGTTTCACCGACAACAGCCATTGGGGCTACCGGTTCACCTAATTTATATTCTTGTTTATGAATTTTTCCTGCACGTTGAACTGTTAATTCTAATTTTTTAGAAAGGGCATTTACTACCGAGACACCTACACCGTGTAAACCACCAGATACTTTATAGGAATTATCATCGAACTTACCGCCAGCATGCAGAACTGTCATAATTACTTCAGCTGCTGAAACACCTTCTTCTTCATGAATATCAACGGGTATGCCTCGGCCATTATCACTTACTGAAACTGAGTTATCTGTATGAATTTGAACATTGATCTCAGTGCAGTGACCTGCCAATGCTTCATCAATAGAGTTATCTACAACCTCAAACACCATATGGTGTAATCCGGTCCCATCATCAGTATCACCGATATACATACCGGGACGCTTTCTAACGGCCTCTAGACCTTTTAAAACCTTAATACTCGAAGAATCGTAAGCCGTGGCTTCGCTCATAAAAATCCCCTGAAAATGAGCAATTATTATAACTGAAATACCCCAAGCAGAGGTGATTTAAAGCGTTTTTTTTGTATCAATTTATATGGAATTTAATTCCCTGATTTCACCTTGTTCCACGTGGAACACTTTATGTTGTTTCCAATACTGGCAATCGATTTGTTGCGCATCAATGGCTGTAATGAAAAGCTGTATATTGAGCTTAGAAAGAATGGACATTATTTTATTCTGATTATCACTATCTAATTCAGCGGGAAGGTCATCAAATAACAAAACACACTTATTAGATGAGCTTTTAGAAAATAGCATCAACTGAGCAATCTTTAGTAGCGTTACCAGTTTTTTCTGTTGCCCTCTTGAAATCGACGACTGTGCGGCTTGTCCATCGACTAATATTTTCACATCTGCTCGATGAGGCCCAGATTGAGTAAATCCCTTATCCCTGTCCTTAGATAAGTTATTCGTTAAATAATCTTCATATTCTACTTCAGTAGGCCAACCTCTTTTGTAGCCAAGTTGAATACTATGATCTGAAAATAATTCGAGTGCCAATTCGTTGGTTAATTCTTGAATAGATTGTAGATATTTAAGACGTGAGCTTTCTATGATCCGAGCATGTACAAGTAACTCGGTATTCCAGAGTGAACAAAGCCTATCTGACTGTCCCATTCTTAACGCAGCATTGCGTTGGCTTAGTGCAGTTTTATACTTTTTCCAGGAATCTAAAAACTGGTGTTCCACGTGGAACACTCCCCAATCCATGAATTGTCTTCTATGGTCTGGACCTGAAGATATTAATTGGTGACTATCAGGATGTAATACCAGAACAGGAAGTAGGGCAGATAATTCAGATGCCTTATTTATTGTTTTTTTGTTAACTCGGATAAGCTGAGAATCTGTGTGACGTTCAATACCAATACGCGTATTATTTTCAGCTAAATTTGCCATTAGTCGAAAATACTCAACATCATGAGTAATAAGGTGTTTGATTTGAGAACTACGGAAAGAGCGACCATAACTCATATAAAATATAGCCTCTAATAGACTAGTTTTACCTGCAGCATTTTCACCCGTAATTAAGTTTAGACCTTCATCAGGCTCAATAAGGGCAGAATGAAGATTCCTAAAACTTTTAATTTCAAGCCTTGTTAGGCTCATAGCGAAGGGGGCAGGTTAAAGACGCATTGGCATAATAACGTATTTTGCTTCTGCTTCATCTGGAAACATAAGTAAACAGCTACTATTTGCATCTTTAATAAATCCTTGAACCGTTTCCTGTGAAGAAGTATTTAATACATCAATCATATAATTGACGTTGATACCCATTTCTATGGGTTGGCCATCATAATGGATTTCAATTTCGACATCCGCTTCTTCCTGATCAGGATTTTGTGCCTGAAGCTTTAGCAAATTATTTTCCATAATCATGCGAATACCACGATACTTCTCATTTGAGAGAATAGAAGCTCTTACCAGGGCCTGTTTCATTGCGTCACGATTCACGACCATATTGTTTCCGCTATCATCCGGCATTACACGTTTATAGTCTGGGAAACGTCCATCTATTAATTTAGATGTGAATCTCTGATTAGGTAAAATACACTGTATGTGATTGTTTCCTAAGATAATTTTCACTTCATCATCTGTATCAGAAAGTAATCTCTGTAACTCACTTACACCTTTTCTGGGAATAATGACCTGTTTGTTATCAGCTAAATCTGCATCAATATTTTTTTCACAAAAAGACAATCGATGACCATCTGTAGCAACGGCACGTAATACTCCTGTTGCCACTTCTAGCATTAAACCATTTAAATAATAGCGAACATCTTGTTGAGCCATAGCAAAAGAGGTTCTTTCTATTAACGACTTAAGCAGTTTTTGAGGAACGCTAAATTCATAAAGGCTACTTATATCATCCAGTGCTGGGAAATCAGAAGCGGGTAATGTCGTTAAACTAAATCGGCTTCTACCTGACTGAATAACGGCTTTGTCACCCTTAACTTCAATTGTTAGTTCAGCATCATTCGGTAGTGCTTTACATATATCTAATAACTTCTTAGCGGGCAGAGTAATTTCACCTGCTTCATCCATCATTTGATTAACAGTAGAAACCAGCTCAATCTCAAGATCTGTTGCTGTTAAGGTGAAATGGTTTTCAGAGGATTTGATTAACACGTTGGCGAGTGCCGGTAGTGTCTGTCTTTTCTCAACTGCACCTATCACTTGTTGAAGAGGATTTAATAAATCATCCCTCTGAATTTTGATTTTCATTGATGTTCCTAATTATTAAAACATATATATATATTTTTAATAGTTATTATAAAGCACACTTATATTTGTGGATAACTTAATTTTAACTAATAATATCAAGTACTTAAATCATACAATTGCTTGCTGATAACACTTGGATAGATACCCTGTAAACTGTAGACAGAATGTGGATAACTTTTGCCCTTAAACTTATACCTGTGACTATACAATACTTATCCACAGGTTTTAATTTTTAAACTACAAGCAAGTTAATTGCTTAGTATGCGTAATAAATTAATGTAATCTTCATCGATTTTTGAATCAGATTGCCTCAATTCAGCTATTTTTCTACAACCATGTAAAACGGTTGTATGGTCTCGACCACCAAATGCACTGCCAATTTCAGGTAAACTATGATTGGTTAATTCTTTAGATAATGCCATTGCCATCTGACGTGGTCGTGTAATAGAACGACTACGGCTATTAGAATGTAAATCAGATATTCTAATTTTAAAATACTCTGCAACCGTCTTTTGTATATTTTCAATGGTAACAAGACGATCATGTAAGGCGATTAAATCACGCAGTGTTTCCTTAGCAAACTCAAGCGTAATGGGCTTACCTGTAAAATTAGCGGTCGCCATAACACGACGCAAAGAGCCTTCTAATTCACGTATATTAGAGCGAATTCGTTTAGCTATAAAGAATGCAACTTCATTAGGCAGCTCAATACCAAACTCTTCAGCCTTTTTATGCAATATAGCAACACGTGTTTCCAGCTCTGGGGGCTCTATGCAAACCGGCAGGCCCCATCCAAAACGTGATTTTAGACGCTCTTCCAGACCCTCAATTTCTTTTGGGTAACGATCACAGGTCAGAATGATCTGACTGCCACTTTCAAGTAATGCATTGAAAGTATGAAAAAACTCTTCCTGTGAGCGCTCTTTTCCAGCAAAAAACTGAATATCATCGATAAGTAGCACATCTAGTGTGCGGTAAAACTGCTTAAACTCATCCATTTTATTATGTTGTAGTGCTTTAATCATTTGAGAAACAAAGCGCTCAGAATGTAAGTAAACAATTCTGGATGATGGATTGTTTAGCAGAATTTGATTACCCACAGCGTGCATTAAATGTGTTTTGCCTAAGCCAACACCGCCATATAGAAATAAAGGGTTATAAGAACCGGCTGGGTTTTCGACAACCTGTATTGATGCGGCTTTTGCCAACTGGTTACTTTTACCACCAACGAAATTCTCGAAGGTATGACCAATGTTTAAGTGGTGCTCCAGGTGTTCTTCTATTGGAGGTTCTGCGATAGAGGGTGGGGAAGAGGGTGGTGCTTCTATTGTTTGTGCCTTGGGAGCTGGAGCAGGGCTTAATATAGTTTTAGGCTTTTTGCTACCCACATCTAACTTCACTGAAATGTCGCGATCTGTGTCTATTTGTTGACAAGTGTCGATTATTTGCTGTAAAAAATTCTGTTTAACCCAGTCCATAACAAAGCTATTAGGTGCAAATAGGCACAGTTGATCATTCGACTCCTCTGTTTGTAAAGGGCGAATCCAGGTATTTAATTGTTGATCAGAAAGCTCCTGTTCAAGGCGCTGTAAACACTGATCCCACAAAGCTGTTGACACAAATAATCCTCAGTATGTATTTAAATTAGCCGCATCGAATTTTCATATGGGAGGCCCATATGAAAAAATAGGATGATTAAGTAAAAATACAGGTAGTTTTATTGAAGGTGATTGGCGATTTTAACCCGCAATTAAATGTCGGGAAACTATATTATTAAAGTTAAAGTACCCCAACCGCTACAGGTTACCAAATAGCGGCTTTTTACCCAATCATTATTGCATTTAAATGGCTTACTCCAAGCGAGCTTTAATGGAGTGAAAAAATAACGTTATATAGCTTTGACTATGGGGCTTTCCTCGATGTAGAATACATGCCCAATTTTTAATAGACATATTTAGGTCCGGACCAATGAAAAGAACTTTTCAACCAAGCCGTATTAAGCGCGCACGTACACATGGTTTTCGCGCACGTAGTGCAACTGTTGGCGGTCGCAAAGTATTGAAAGCACGTCGTGCAAAAGGTAGAGCACGTCTATCTGCTTAATTCAGCATTTGCTGTTTTACACACTAGATGACAGATATAGGAGCATGCCCAGGATTTAGTTTTCCTCGGCATGCTCGTTTGCTTAAGCCTGATGAGTTTAGTCGGGTATTTAAGAAGCCGATACGTTCAAGTGACCGCTTACTCACAATATTAGCGGTTTCCAATGACAATAGTCATGCACGTCTTGGTTTAGCAATTTCTAAGAAAAATGCCAAACTTGCAGTAGACAGAAACAGAATTAAGCGATTGATTCGAGAAAGCTTCCGTCTAAACATGCATGAAATGCCGGATATCGATTTGGTCGTTATGGCAAAACCTGTCACCAAAAATGCAGATAACCAACAGATATTGCAATCGTTGCAACAACACTGGAACAGGCTGCAAAAGCAATGCGCAAAATCCTCATCGGAATAATCCGCATTTATCAATATGGCATTAGTCCTTACTTGCCGCCCCATTGCCGTTATACTCCAACGTGTTCTGCATATGCTGTTGAAGCAATTAGTCAATTTGGTATATTGCGCGGTAGCTGGATGGCGATAAAAAGAATAGGCCGGTGTCATCCCTGGCATGAAGGTGGTTATGACCCATTACCTGAGAATGATCATAAATCACATAAACCTGACTGTAAGCACTAAGTCGCTTAAATATAAGTAAACTAATAAGAAGCTAAGAATCATAATGGAAAACCAACGTACCCTGCTTTACCTCGCATTCTTCTTTACACTGTTTTTGTTATATCAGGAGTGGCAAAAAGATTACGGCCCTCAGCCAGTAGTTAGTCAATCATCACCCGCAGCAATGGTGTCAGATGCAGAAATTTCTGCTCTGCCAGCTGCTGATATTCCGAATTCAGTAGCAGCACCAGGCGAAACTGCCTTACCAACCGCAGAAGCAGCAGTTTCTAATCGTCAATCTGTTCATGTCGTAACGGACGTACTTGATTTACTGATCGATACTCAGGGCGGCACTATCTATCAACTGGATTTACGAAAGTACCAATTAAGTGCAGATGAAATGGATAAGCCATTTCGATTATTCACTACTAAAGAAAGTCAATATCACACAGTTCAATCAGGTTTGGTCTCTTCAGGTCATGTGGCACCTAATCATAAAGATATCTACCAGGCTGAAAAAACAGAATATCGTTTAGAAGAAGGCGTCGATTCACTTAAGGTTGTGTTGTATTGGCAGAAAGAAGGTGTGAATGTTCGTAAAACATTTACATTTGACCGTTCCAGTTACGTGATTAATGTTGAACATAGCGTAATGGCAGACAATTGGTCGGGATCAGAATACCGTCAACTAGTTCGTTCACTACAAACAAGTGAATCTATGATGATTCCGACCTATGTTGGTGGTGTGGTATTTAATGATGAAATTAAATACGAAAAAATTGATTTTGATGAAATTGCTGAGGAGACCTTTAAGTCGGATATGAAGGGTGGCTGGATTGCCATGATAGAGCATTTCTTCCTTTCAGCATGGGTGCCAGATCAGCAACAGAGCAATTTTACTTACACTTCGCATCCAACCAGTAATCGCTATATTTTAGGTATGCGTTCACCTGCAGTTATAGCTACGAGTGGTACTCCAGCTGAGTTTAAGAGCCAGTTAGTTGTTGGCCCTAAATTACAGGATGAATTGGAAAAGGTAGCACCTGGACTGGAATTAACAGTTGATTATGGCGTTCTGACCATTTTATCCAAGCCGTTATTCTGGTTGCTTAAACAATTCCATGAAATGTTTGATAACTGGGGTTGGGCAATTATTTTCCTAACTATCACGGTTAAGGCGCTATTTTATAAGCTGTCAGAAGTTGGTTATCGCTCAATGGCGAAAATGCGCAAAGTAGGGCCAAGACTGGCTACCTTGAAAGAGCGTTATGGAGATGACCGCCAGCGTATGTCTGCAGAAATGATGAAGATGTACAAGGAAGAGAAGATCAATCCACTCGGGGGCTGTTTGCCAATTTTGGTACAAATCCCCGTATTTATTGCCTTGTACTGGGTATTGCTAGAATCAGTTGAAATGCGTAATGCGCCATTTGCATTATGGATACAGAACCTTTCAGTACAAGATCCATACTTTATCTTGCCATTATTAATGGGCGCAACGATGTTTATTCAGCAGAAACTGAATCCAGCACCGGTTGACCCTATTCAGCAAAAAATATTCCAGTTTATGCCAATTGTATTTACAGTGTTCTTCCTGTTCTTCCCAGCAGGTTTGGTACTTTACTGGGTAGTAAATAACACCTTATCAATTGCTCAGCAATGGGTTATTACTAAGCGTATTGAAGCTGGTGGCAAATAATATTTAGTTATTTCCTATATTTGTTTGCCTCCTGTTGCCCCTGGGGGCAGGCAATTATAAGTCAGCTTTTTCTATGAGCATGGTGATCACCGTGGTAAAAAGACCCATCTGAATTTAAAATCATTCTCTATGACGAGTTCGAAATCTGAAACCATTGCAGCAGTCGCCACAGCGCCCGGCAGAGGTGGCGTTGGTATTGTGCGTGTATCAGGGCCGAAAAGTCACGATATTGCAGTGAAAATTCTTCAAAAATCGCCCAATGTCAGAAAAGCAGACTATCTACCTTTTGTTAATGCCGAAGGTGGGGTGATCGATACCGGCATTGCAATATTCTTTCAAAACCCTAATTCGTTCACTGGCGAAGACATTCTAGAGTTACAGGCACATGGCGGCCCAGTTGTTCTAGATATGTTGTTAAAGCGTGTACTGGAGTTGGGTGCGAGGCCAGCACGCGCAGGTGAATTTACAGAACAGGCCTTTTTAAATGAAAAAATGGACCTGGCGCAGGCAGAAGCCGTAGCCGACCTTATTGAGGCAGAATCCGCAGAAGCGGCAAAAGCCGCTGTGAGGTCAATGCAAGGTGAATTTTCGCAAAACATCCATGATCTTGTAGATAAATTAATCGAACTTCGCTTATATGTTGAAGCTGCGCTTGATTTTCCGGAAGAGGAAATCGACTTTCTAAGCGATGGTAAGGTAGAAGGCAAACTAGGCCAAATTGAAGTTGCTCTGCAAGAAGTCTTTAGTTCGGCCCGTCAGGGATGCCTACTCCGCGAGGGCATGACACTAGTTATAGCCGGTAGACCGAATGCCGGCAAATCGAGCCTGTTAAACCAACTAGCTGGTAGAGAATCTGCCATTGTTACGGATATACCCGGTACAACCCGCGATGTACTACGTGAGCATATTCAAATTGATGGGCTTCCTTTGCATGTAATTGATACCGCAGGCCTAAGGGAGAGTGATGACCCAGTAGAGCAAGAGGGTATTCGCCGTGCCTGGAATGAAATAGAACAAGCCGATCGTATTTTATTACTGGTGGATGATACGCATCGAGAAAGTGATCACCTGGAAATTGAAGATCAGCTTCCTAAGCATATTGGCGTAACACGAATATTTAATAAAATAGATATTTCTGGCAGATTAGCAGAAGTTAGTGAAACAGAAAAAGAAACCGATATCGCTTTAAGTGCTAAAAGTGGTGAAGGTATGGAGCTTTTAAAAACCCATCTTAAAAAATGTATGGGTTATGAACAGAGTAATGAAGGTCGTTTTATGGCAAGACGCCGTCATATTGATGCCTTAGAAAATGCAGATCAACATTTACAAACCGGCCGACATAATCTAATAGAACTACAGGCTGGTGAATTATTGGCAGAAGAGCTACGCATGGCTCAAGAGCAACTAAATGAAATTACAGGTGAATTCACTTCAGATGATTTACTAGGCAGAATTTTCTCCAGCTTCTGTATAGGCAAATAGAATAGGGAATAAAATGAAGAAACTTTTTAAATATCTATACTTATCAGTAATGATATTTTCAATGCAGGCACTTGCTGTAGATACTTATCAACCAATGAGCGGTGACAGTACACTGGATGCATCTCTTATTGCGATTAATGAAAAAATTAAACATAACACAGAAGAATTTAGCCAGCTATTGGCGAGTGAATTTCAGGCTCCACCGGAGAAAGTTAATATATTGTTTACACAGTTTGAATTTACAGCTGCAGATGCCTTAATGACTTTATCCATCGCTGATTTAAGTGGTGAGCCAATAAATGGTGTCGCAAAAGCCTATATGGAAAATAAAAAAAATGGTTGGGGTTATACTTTATATCAATTAAAAATAGAGAAAGGCTCGAGAATTTTCGAGCAAATTAAAAAAGATGCACAGATAGTGTATTAATAATTATCGAATTTAAGTTAATTTATAATGAGATTTTAAATATTCTAAAATATCGTCTTGCGAGCCTTTAAAAATAACTCGACTTTCTTTTTTACTAAACTGGTAGTCATACATTGGGTCGTAGTAATCAACAAGTAAAACCTTAATCCAGTTTTTGTGAGATTCTAAATTGTTGTTAGATTGATGTTGTTCAATGGCATGAGTTAGTAATTTTTTGAGTTCTTTATATCTTACACCACCCAGGCGACGTTGTATTTTATCTATAGATTCCTGTAATTGTTCAGCCCACTTTATAAAACCGGTTTCATTGCCATAAAAGTTTTGATGCTCGGCTAAAGCTTCAATTATGTACTCCTTAAATGTAATATTAATTCGTTCGTCTACACTGGCTTCCAATTGTATAAGTGGAGCCTGTTGCATAGCATCAAATAAAAAAGATGGTATTCTTCTAGAACCAATATTTGCTCCCTCATCTTCAAATACTATTTGAGTGTGCTTTTTATTTCTAAGCTTTAACAATTCAATTGAAAGACGATTTTCAATATCTATCTGAGATGGCTGAGGGGTAACGTGTTTACCAAAGACAGAACCACGGTGATGGAATAAACCTTCAAGATCAACTTGTTGATTTAGTTTATGTAGTAAAACTGTTTTACCTATGCCAGTACGGCCACCCAGCATTATGGGCTGTATTTCATTACTGGAAATTTCAAGTTCATCAATTAAAAAACGTCGCATGGCTTTGTAGCCACCTTTAACACGGGGAAATATTTTCCCGGTACGCTCGTAAATCCACTGCTGTGAAATTTTTGAACGCATACCACCGCGAAAGCAATACAGTATGCCTTCGGGGTGCTGATGAAAGAAGTTCTCCCAACGGTCAACTTTACCCGTCTTAACAGCACCCTGTACTAAGTTATGGCCTAGTTTAATGGCTTCGTCTTGACCATACTCTTTATAACGAATACCAATTTCTTCACGTTCATTATTATCCATTAGCGGGAAATTTTCAGAACATGGAAACGAGCCCTGATCAAATTCGACCGGAGCACGTACATCTAATAAAGGTGTATTATTTAAAAATAATGAAAGAAAATCATCGGTTTGCGGTAAATCTATGGTTGCATCCATGAAAATTATCTTATGCTGATTAAAGGCGCTGAATTATCAGCAGAAGAGAGTTCACCCATGGGTGATAAATCTAGTGATAGTGTTTTTGAAAATTCGACAAATTCTGTTACATGTGAATTTTTTACGGCGACTAATAAACCACCTGACGTTTGTGGATCACAGAGAATTTTTTTCTGTATATCAGTCATCATTCCTAACTTATGTCCATAACTATCAAAGTTACGCTGCGCTCCACCGGGGGAACAGCCGAGTGCAATATAATTTTCTACTTCAGCTAGTTTGGGTACCGCTGCATAATCAACAATGGCCTTTACATTACTGCCTTCGCAAATTTCAGATAAATGTCCCATCAAACCAAAACCAGTAACATCAGTCATCGCTGTTACATAATCGAGTTTGGCAAACTCTGCGCCAGGTTTATTTAACTGGCACATAGTATCTGGTGCAATGCGAGTATGCTCTGTCTTAAGTAGCTTTTTCTTTTCAGCTGTCGTTAAAATGCCAATACCTAATGGTTTAGTTAAAAATAGAGTGCAGTCTTTAGTGGCTTTGTCATTACGTTTTAACTGAGTATTATTAACAATGCCGGTTACTGCTAAACCGAATATAGGCTCGGGGGCATCAATTGAATGGCCACCGGCAAGAGGTATACCTGCGAGTTTACAGGCATGGCGACCACCTTCAATTACCTGAGAGGCAATATCCGGCCCAAGTTTGTTAATAGGCCAACCAAAAATCGCAATCGCCATTAAGGGTTTACCGCCCATAGCGTAAATATCGCTAATTGCATTGGTTGCAGCAATTTGGCCAAACTCGAATGGATCATCGACAATCGGCATAAAAAAGTCGGTAGTACTAATAACCGAAGTACCGTCGTCTAAATCATATACAGCGGCATCATCTTTTGTGGCATTACCCACTAAAAGTCGTGGGTCAGTAAAGGGGGCAGAGGAGGTTTTTAAAATATCTTCCAGTAGTCCGGGCGCGATTTTACAGCCGCAACCAGCACCATGGCTGTATTCAGTCAATTTAATTTGAGTCATATGTTTAGCGTTCAATAGGCTAATAAAGGTGGCTAGTATACTATTAAAATAAATTTAAATCTTAAGTGGTGATAACAGTAGTGAAGTGGATATTTCGACAGGCAGAAAGCAAAGATACGCGTGCGATTGTTGCTTTAGTCGATTCAGCGTATCGAGGTGAGACCAGTCGTGCTGGTTGGACAACGGAAGCAGATCTACTTGATGGCAGGCGTACTTATTCCGAGGAAGTGGAAGCGATAATTACAGAGCCACATAATAAAATTATTATGCTGGAAGATGAGTCGCAGTTGATAGCTTCGGTACATATAAAAAAGTCCTCCTCAAATGAAAATGGAGGTAGGGCATATCTAGGGATGTTTGCGGTTTCGCCTAATTTTCAAAATCAGGGAATTGGTAAAGCAATGTTGAGCTATGTTGCAAAAGTAGTTGTTGAAGAATGGCAGTGTCGTGAAATAGAAATGACAGTGATACGACAAAGAGTAGAATTAATTGCCTGGTATGAGAAGTTAGGTTATCGGGTGACAGGGGAAACGCGAGCTTTTCCTTATGGAGATGAGCGTTATGGAATTCCGAAGAGGCAAGATTTGGTGTTGGATGTTTTGATGAAACGGATATGAATATAAAGGCATCATTAGAATTATAAATGTTGGATCTTGAGCATTAAAATTGACATTGTATAGTGCAGTTTCTTTCAATTGAGTCCATCACGTCACTTAAGACGTTCATAGTATTTACTAATAGAACGACCTTGTTTCCTGTAATTGATGTTTTTGAGCTATTAATAGAAGAAATATCAATAATTTAGACTAGGATTAAAAGATAAATAATAATGATATATAAAAGAGATCACAGTGGGCAAGCTTAATAAAATCCTTTATGTAGAAGACCAACAAGATATTCAGATGATCGCTGAATATGCATTAACGACTATTGCTAATTACACGGTAAAAACCTGTAGTAGTGGAGATGAAGCATTGGCTGAAATTGAGGCATTTTCCCCGGATTTACTTTTGCTTGATGTAATGATGCCAGGTCTGGATGGGCCGGAAACATTACAAGAGATAAGAAAATTATCAGCGTATAAAAACACGCCTGCGATTTATATGACTGCGAAAATACTGCCAAATGAAATCGATGATTTAATGTCTCAAGGTGCTATTGCCATTATATCTAAACCATTTGACCCGGTGACATTGGGTGATGAAATACAGGTGCTCTGGGATAAGGTGCCAACGGTGAGTGATACAGATAATGATTAGTGGAAAAATACCGACCAATGAAAATGAGCGCCTTTCCTGGCTAAAAGATCTCGATATCTTAGATACGCTAGAAGAGAAAGCCTATGACGACCTTACTCATATAGCCTCTCAAATTTGTGATGTGCCCATCGCACTGGTTAGCTTAATTGATGAGACACGTCAGTGGTTTAAATCACATCATGGTCTTGATGCAACTGAAACGCCAAGAGAACTTGCCTTTTGTGGGCATGCCATTAATCAGGACGAAGTATTTGTTATTGAAGACGCTGATCACGATGATCGCTTTCATGATAATCCATTGGTGACTGACGCACCCTATGTGAAATTTTATGCAGGCGCGCCACTTATAATGGATAACAATATTCGCATTGGCACTTTGTGTGTGATTGATAATCATGCGCGCAAAATTACACATGATCAAAAAGAATCACTGGCCGCGTTAGCCAGACAAGTTGTATCACAACTACAGTTGCGCCTTAAAATAAAAGAAATGCAAGATTTAGATAAAGCTAAAGATGAATTTTTATCTATGGTTAGCCATGAATTACGCACGCCCCTTACCTCGTTAAAAGGTTCTTTGGGGATTCTTAATTATCAAGCAGACAGTTTAACTGACGCTATGAAACCGATGATGGATATCGCGGTTAGAAATGCAGATCAGTTATTAGTGATTGTGAACGATATACTTGACCTTGCTAAAATGGAAGCGGGCAAGCTTGAAATGCATTTTTCTAAAGTTAATATCGTCGAGCTTGCACAACAGGCATTACAGCTAAATGCATCATATATTGAACGTTGTACGTGCCATGCAAGCTTAGAGGTATCTAGTGATGTTAAATCTGTATTCATTAATGCAGATCAGCAGCGCCTACTTCAAGTCATTTCAAACTTCATATCAAATTCAGCTAAATTTTCCAGTGATAAAGGACAGATAATTATCAGTGTTGATGTTGAGGATGATTATGTAAAATTAAATGTAACCGATTACGGTGAAGGTATACCAGAAGAGCATCAGCATAAATTATTTATGAAGTTTCAACAATTGAGTGGTGTTGAAAATCAAAAGCTTCCCGGCACTGGTTTAGGCTTAAATATTAGTAAGCATATAATAGATGCTCATCATGGAGAAATAGGTTTTGATTCAATCCCAAATAAAAAAACCACATTCTTTTTTAAATTAAAAATAATTCATTGAGTACATTTTGTTATTTAATGTGTCGCGAATATTAAATTTAGTAATCTTCTGTAGATGTTGTTCAGTGGTAATTTTTATATAGCGATTTAAACTATCTTTATAATGCTATTCTAAGTAATAAGAATTTCTCTACTTATGCAGTTAAGTGATGAGAGTATTTTTTATGAAACCATTTCATTACAAATGGAGGAAGAATTGTAGTAAATATAATAACTATTACCATGCCAGCGTGAATTTCAGCATTAAATATTCCGCTGTGATGGCCAATT
>Ga0316204_10006222_pt1 | contig 18569 bp, 15 predicted proteins | sample 6monrhotite_MG_2_FD_205661 | JGI IMG/M metagenome (GOLD analysis project Ga0316204, IMG submission 205661) | Microbial mat bacterial communities from mineral coupon in-situ incubated in ocean water Damariscotta River, Maine, United States -... | ecosystem: Environmental > Aquatic > Marine >... | reverse complement strand
GGCCTTTGGGGAAAGACCCCAAATCAAAGGTTTTTAGATCTGACAAAGAGAAGATATTATGGAAAAAAGGATCTTCGTTTTTGAAGCGAATAGTATCACCGACTTTAACAGTTATGGCTTCAATTTTCTTCCCTGCTAATTGGAAACTTTTGTCACGTTGATCGATGACATGTTCTTCAGCAACGGCAGTGGTAAATATCATTGTTAGACTGATAAACATAATATTGATTAAGTATTTCTGTTTCATTGTAGTTTCCTCGTGGAATCTTAAGATATTATTCAACTGGTAGTATAGGATAAATAAAGGGTGTAGCTTCGCCAGTGAGTGATTTCAGGAATACCACTAAGTCAGCTTTTTCACTCTTGGTAAGTTTCAGTTTTTTGATATTGGGGGAGAGGTTTTCTTTACTGATACCACCAACATTATAATGTTCGATCACTTCTTCCAATGTTGAATAAGCACCGTTATGCATATAGGGCGCAGTTAAAGCGATATCACGCAAAGTGGGTGTTTTAAATGCGCCGATCAATATTTTTACTTTGCGAATAGCATAACGACCGGAATCCGTCGCATCTTCCAAGCCGATGTTATGAAAGCCATTGTCGGTGAAATTAAAATTACTATGGCATTTGGAACAATTGGCCTTTCCTTCGAATAATTTGAAACCACGTAAAGCGGATTTGCTCATGGCTTGTTTTTCCCCTTTGATCCAGCGGTCAAAAGGTGCATCAGAAGAAACGATAGTTCTTTCAAAGCTGGAAAGGGCTTTGGCGATCGTTTTTTTGCTAATACCTTCTCCAGGATAAGCAGCTTCGAAGGCATCACGATAACCTTTAAGCACCTTCAATTCATCGATCAAGTTCTGCGATTGGTCTTTTGATTTGTGCATGTTTTGGGCCATTTCACCCTCATCTTCGATGGGGCCTAATGCTTGTTTCTCCAGGGAGCGTGCGCGCCCATCCCAAAGTTGCAAAGGTTGGTAGGCGGTGTTGAGAATGGTAGGGGTAGCACGCCTCAATATTTTTTGTCCGTGACCAATAGCCGTGGGTAAGCCATCAGACCATCCGAGCCCGGGGTTATGGCACGTACCACAACTGATCCAGTTAGAACCGGAAAGGCGGGGATCAAAAAATAACATTTTTCCCAATTCGACACGATGCGTTGTCATACGGTTATTATCTGGTTGAGGGATTTCTCCGGGACGCAGATAGTTGCTTAAGTCGGCGGCCAATACAGATGTGCCTGTGAGACATAAACAGATGGACAAAAGAATTTTCTGACGGAATTGATTTGAGAACAATTTGATCTGCATGTTTATCTCCATTACATGACCAGAGTAAATTTGATTAAAGAGTGAATCGGTCAACAACACTCTTCAGATTCGATGATGCTTCATCAAGATTTTGGGAAAACTGATGAAGCTGTTCGGTTTCTTGATTGGCATCAACAGAAACATCAAACAATGTAGCAACTGAGGAGGTAATACCTTCTACCGCCTGAGTTTGTGATGACATCAGCCCTTCAACTTCTGTCATATAAGTACGCATATCTTGCACACGCTCACTACTGACTGTCGCTTCATCGGCTAACCCGGTAAGCTTATTAATATTATCTTTTGCATCAGAAACACTGGTTTCAAGTGCGTCAACAGTTGTACTGACGCTGCCCGATATTTCTTCGACCAGTGTGGATATTTCTGCAGTAGCATCTTCTGTGCGTTTGGCTAATTGGCGAACTTCATCAGCGACCACTGCAAAGCCTCGTCCCTGGTCTCCTGCGCGAGCGGCTTCAATTGCGGCATTCAAAGCCAATAAATTGGTTTGTGAGGAAATGTCACGAATGGTATCGGTGATACTAGTGACCTGATCGGCTGCAACGGATAGTCTGCGGGTAACATCTGCGGTGTTTTCCATATCACTCTGGAAGCGTTGGAATTCTTTTACCGTGTTAAGCATTTGTTGCGCAGATTTTTTGGTGGCTGCCGATGTGATATCGGCACCTTCTGTGGCTTGCCGTAAGCGTTCTGCCACATCATCAGTGACCGAATGTACTATTTGTGTATCTCCTTTAATGGCCTCGATACCATCATGAAGTTTTATCGATACAGTATTGACTGTTTCAGCGGTTTTTCCAATTTGTGCAGAGTGCTCACTGAGTAATTCTGATCCAGAACAAATTTCCGAAATAATTTTATGTAAATTACTGATCGTTATGGACATTGCTTTCACCGTACGTCCGATTTCATCAGTTCCTTCATCAGTAAGCGCGATATTCAAATTCCCATTGGCAAGGCTGGTCATTGCATTTTCAACCATGTTTAATGGTCGGGTAACCAGATAGGCAGCAAACAGACTGGTTGTTATGCCAATGAATAAACTGATACCCACTGCCCATAGCATGATGGTAATGGCAGCGTAACCTTGTTGGATTGAAGCGTCTTGCTCTGAAATCAATTGATTGCGTTCTTTCTCCACTAATTGCTGCGACAGTTCATTAACCCTCTGGGCATCATTGGTTATAGACTGCATTTTTTCTATGGCAGCAATATCGTTGTTTTTTCTGGCTTCTTTGATAACTTGCAGTTGAATGGGGCGCATGCGCTGGATTAATACCGAAATTTCTTTTACCTCTTCACTGCTGTCTTCCAAGGTTTCAGCCAGAGTCTGAACTTGTTCGTCCAGTAATGAAAGAGAGCGAATGGCAGATACTGCCTGCTTGCGAATTTTAGTGCGTTCTTCTGTGGCTATCACGTTGGCCAAGGCGCGCTCCATTTCCACCACGGCAATGCGGGCATTGGTGACACCGTTCACTTTTTGTTGTGATACCTGGGTGATGTGGGTTATCGATTGGTTCTGTTGGTAGATAGTGAAGGAGCCAAATATACCGATACCCAATACCAGCGCAATATACAGGGCGGAATAACCCAGTATTTTTTTTCGCCAACCAACATGTGAAAGTGATTTGGTCAGTATATTTATCATATTAATGCCCACAGGTATTTTATTACTGAAATTTACTTTTCATACTTACTTTAAAGTCTAGAGTTGTTATTGAACCATTTCTTGTTTTGCCACACTGTCCAGGTATTTTTTTCGTGCCGACGTTAATGCAGATTTTTTGTGAGACAATGAAAAACCCCTATATTTGGGAGCTTAGCTTGCTGCGTTCCGACGGACAGAAAAAGTAGCGGTTGTTTTATTAATAACTTTACAAATAATGATGACTAAAATTTTAGGGTCAAATTATGTGATAGCTGAGTTATCTGTCGATAGTAATTATTTATACCGATTTGATATTATGTATTGATCTGCCTAGCCTCAATCGACGTGGGTTAATCTGAGGTGGGGCGCTCCGTGAAAGGCTTAGCCAACTGGATAGCGCAGGTGCCAACATACTTTGATAATTTCGTTTTAATTTGTCATATCTCGTCGCAATTGAACGGAAATGTTTAAGACGCGAAAATACATTTTCAACCAAATGCCGATATCCGCAATGACATACTTACTTTGCGGTAACGTTTTTATCAGCACCGGGGTCGCCTTACCATCGTGAGCCTCCCTACCGGTAAGCATAAACAAAACAGGCACCCCAAAGGTATCAGCCGCCATGTGGATTTTTGTGGTTTTACCTTCGCGACTGTCCCCAGTCCCTTAATCCCTTGATCTGTTGCGCTCACGGCACCAGCGCTGTGTTGGTGGGCTTTTACGATGCTGTCATCAATAAAATCCCATTCCAAATAAGATTTATTAATCAGCGATTGAAACATTTTCATCGGTTTATCTTTTGATGCACGCCTTCAACCAGTGCTCGTCGCTGAGCATTATTCGGAATAGGGAAAACTCATTTTGTTGTTTATTCCACTACCTTAGTGTGAAACGTCAATAGGCTCTAGAAAAAAGGTTTAATTTTGTACAAATTGTGCCGATAGGTGGGAAGCATATGTTAATACGAAATAATTTCCTCCTGAGCAAGTTACCGAAAGGGGAGTTACCTTTTGAAGTTCCCATTATCATTTCAGTGAAGTATTTAGTGATTTTGACACGAGATGGGCAAGTTATATAGAAGGGGGATGATATGGGATTGAGGCTTAAATTTAATCTTGTACTACTTAGTTTGTTTGTAATAGGTCTAGTGGTTTCTGGGTATTTGTCCTACAGTTTTTTGCATAAAAATGCCCGTGATGAAGTCGTTCGCAATGCCGAGCTGATGATGGAAATGGCGCTTTCTGTGCGAAGCTATACCGTGAGTGAAGTAAAACCAAAATTAACATCTCAACTAGAACACACTTTTCTTCCTCAAACTGTTCCCGCTTTTGCCGCGACGGAAACGATTAATAAGCTGCGTGAAAAATATCCACAGTATGTATACAAAGAGGCAACACTTAATCCAACCAATCTTCGTAATTTAGCCGATCCTTGGGAAGCCAGTTTAGTCTATAAGTTTAGACACGACTCTGATCGTAAAAAAATAATCGGTGAACGCAATACTTTACATGGCCGGTCGCTGTATATTGCCTATCCCATTAAAATTTCTAATCCTGCATGCTTACTATGTCATAGCACTCCTTCTGCGGCACCTGAATCCATGGTGGCACTGTATGGGGATAAGAATGGGTTTAACTGGTCATTAGATGAAATAGTGGGCACTCAGGTTGTCAGCGTACCCATGATGCTGCCAATAGAAAACGCGAATAGGGCTTTCAAGGCTAATATGGGATCATTACTTATGATATTTGTAATGCTATTTGTCGCTCTAAATATTATGTTAAGCAAATTGATTGTAAGGCCGGTCACTATTATGTCCCGGACGGCAGATCGCATTAGTCTTGGTGACTTAAATATTCCTGAATTTTCTGCTGACAGCAAAGATGAATTGGGGGTGTTAGGAGCATCATTTAACCGAATGCGCCGGAGTTTGCAAGCGGCCATGAAAATAGTCAATGAATCATAAGCTATGATTAAAGCAATGGCTGATGTGGTTGAGGGTGAAGCAATGTACGGTCATTATCGCCGAGTTTTGTTCATACCCCAATCCATAGGGTTGCACGAAATCAGCATGATACTGCTGCCCACATTGTGGTGTATTCCCAATAAGTTTTCATATTTATAGTGTTTTGTTGTCCGTGGCAAGGCAGTAACTCTAGGAGGCTATGGGGCTTAGGATTAATTTACTGCGGAAAATCCATATTGTCCTCAAACTATCAAGAAATGAATTCAAAATGGTTTTTCCTGACTATAGTCATCTAAGTGCAACGCTCTCTTAAAGGAGAAGTTGTCACGAGGAAGACAGTATAGAGAAAGGTGTATAAGTAATGGCACAAAAAAATATTATCGTGGCTGTCAATGTCCCCGCAGAGCAAGTGTTTCTAAAAGAATTATTAACAGCGGAAGGCTTTTGTGTCACCATCATTGACGATGGAAAAAAAGTCGAGACGCAGTCCAAAGCGCTTAAACCAGACATAATTTTGATTGATACCATTTTACCAGGATTAAACGGTTATCAAGTGATTCGTGTGATAAGCCAGGATGAAGAAACCAAATATATCCCTATTATTCTCATTGGTTCTGGGGAGGTGGCTACTGAAAAATGGGGGATACGCCAAGGTGCGGCCGCAGTCATTACAAGACCGATAAATGCACAGGCATTGTTGGAAAAAATTTCCTTGCTTGGCACGAAAGGATCGGCAGAGACTTTACTCCTGGCGGAGCAACGCTTGGCATATTATATAGGGCCTTTGGCTAAAGTTTTGGTTAATAAAGCGGCTCAAGAGGCAACCTCCGAGGCACAACTGTATCAAATACTGGCGAGTAATATCCCCGGTAACGATGCTCAAAAGGAGTTTTTAGCCTCATTCGAAAAATAGAAACGTAATGATGGGATTGCACGCTGTCACCGATAACGTACCCATTCCTAGCGCTGAATTTTTTCACCATTGCTTCAAGTAAATAGTCAAGCTCGCCATGGAACTCAAACTTGCTTCGCTCGGACATATCAGCCTTGATGATTCAAAGTTTAAAGCCAATAGCTCCAGGCACAAAGCCATGAGCTATAAGCGCTTAAAAGATCAAGAAAACGATTATTGAGTGCTGAAATAGATGAATTAAGGTCTGTTGACGTTTCACATGGGCGGCCATAAGAATCTGCAAGCTAGAGCGATCATGCTCTGATAGTTTCTCTTCAATCTCTGAGGGTTCTATTCCCCGCAGCTTGCTGCGTATATCGTCATTCCGGCGTAGGCCGGAATCCAGAGGTCGAATCCCCTGGACACTGGCTTGCGCCAGTGTGACGTGAAGATACTGGCGTCGCTCCTTTTGCTCTGATTTGTTCTCGCAGGTCTTCGCTATCATCCCCCTTGTCTGCAATAACCGCTGTCGCTACCGGAGTCCTCGCCACTAATTCAGGCGCTATTTTTAGGCCGTCCAGAAATTGAAATATTGGCTACAAGTTACCCCTAATAGTGTGGAATCGGGTCTTTGTCTGGGCAAAAAAGGCCTAATACGGTTGGAATTAGTGGCTATATTGCTCAATTATTACTCGAGTTAATCGTATGGATTTTTTTGAAATTGGTATCTCCGGTCTTTGACTAAGGTTCTCGGACAGGCTCCTAGACGTGCTCTATAGCTTGTATTTCGGCTATCATGCCGATCTGGTTCATGCACAGTTTGTCGCATGCATATCTGTGTGAGATATGGCAGAAGATAAGTGAAGAACGTAGCCATTTAAATTTTATACACAAGTATTTGTCCGGGAGTTTCTATTCGCATATGTCCGCATTTCATCGTTATACCGCTGCACCCACCGAAAACCGTAAAGACTGGGCCAATATCCGTGCCTTGATGCCCTACCTGTGGGAGTACCGGGGTCGGGTGCTGTTGGCACTCAGCAGTCTGATACTGGCCAAGGTGGCGAATGTGGGGGTACCGCTGGTGTTGAAAGAGCTGGTGGATGAGCTGGATATGAACGTGGATATGTTGATAGCGCTGCCTGTGGCCTTACTGTTAGCTTATGGAGCGTTGCGACTCAGTGCATCGCTGTTCAATGAATTGCGTGATGTACTGTTTACCCGCGTGCGCTATCGTGCCATGCGACGATTAACCCTGCGCACGCTCGAACATTTGCACAAATTGGCACTGCGCTTCCATCTGGAGCGTAAAACGGGCGCCATCAGTCGTGATCTTGCGCGTGGTGCTGCCAGCCTCAGCACTTTGCTTAACTATTTTACTTTCAGCATTCTCCCCATCATGGTGGAGTTTTTGTTGGTGGCAGGTATTTTGATGAGTCAATACGATGTGGTTTTCACCATCATTATTTTTGGCAGCGTTGCGGCTTACGTGGCCTTTACTTTTGCGGTGACCAACTGGCGCATGGAATATCGACTGGCCATGAACCGTTACGAATCCCAGGCCAATAACGAGGCCATTGAAAGCCTGATTAATTATGAAACGGTAAAATATTTCGGCAATGAAGAAATAGAGTTGACGCGTTGTGATAACACCCTGAGTAAGTGGGAAGATAACGCGGTTATCAGTCAGTCATCGATGTCACTGCTGAACTTTGGTCAGGCCGGCATTATTGCGGTGGCTGTCACGTTGATTATGTTTTTTGCCGCAGATGAAGTGCGTAATGGCGACATGAGCATCGGTGATTTTGTGCTGGTGAATGCTTTTTTGCTGCAATTGTTTATTCCATTGGGCTTTCTTGGCATCGTTTATCGGCAGATGAAACATTCGTTGACCGATATGGATCAGCTGATAAAACTGTTGGACGAGGTGCCGGAGATAGAGGATCGGCCTGATGCACAACCGCTGAATGTCACCCAGGGAGAAGTGCGTTTTGAACATGTGGCCTTCGCTTATCAGGATGACCGGCCGATTTTGCATGATATTGATTTTACGATTTCACCGGGTAAAAAAGTGGCGGTTGTGGGTGCCAGTGGTGCAGGGAAATCAACGTTGGCGCGGTTACTGTTTCGTTTTTATGATGTGGGACAGGGACGGGTGCTTATTGATGAACAGGATATTAGTGATGTCACACAAGCCAGCCTGCGTGCCGTCATCGGTATTGTGCCGCAGGATACCGTGCTGTTTAATGAAAGCCTGCAATATAATCTGGCCTATGCCCGACCGGAAGCAACACAGGATGAAATTATCGCTGCGGTAAAGCTGGCACAACTGCACGATTTTGTGCAAAGCCTGCCGGAAGGTTATGACACCGTGGTGGGTGAACGTGGCTTGAAATTATCCGGTGGTGAAAAGCAACGGGTCGCCATTGCCCGCGCAATCCTCAAACGGCCACGCATTTTGATTTTTGACGAAGCCACATCGGCGCTGGATAGTAAATCCGAGCAGGCTATTCTTAGCGCACTGAAAATAGCCAGTGCCGATCACACGACGCTGGTTATTGCTCACCGATTATCGACCATTGTCGATGCTGACCAGATTTTGGTCATGGAAAATGGCTGTATCGTGGAACAGGGTGATCATGCTGTACTATTGGCACATGCTGGCGTGTATGCAAAATTGTGGGCATTGCAACAAAATGAACGCCTGGAATTACAGGGCTAGCGCTTTTGATTCACTGATGAAGGTTTAACATGGGCTTTTTTGATCTATCAGGGGTCAATTCCCCGCAGCTCGCCTAAAGCGCCTGCTTTTGGTACTGCGGGGTGGTTTATTTGGTATCGGATGGCTGTTTTGTGCCCACTGCAGTCTTTCAGACTTTTGGCCTTGAATGACAGGTCTGCGGCGATATCTGTCGTTGATTCAAGTTACATCGAACGGCCGCTATGGGCTGCAGCGGACATTCAGCAGCAGTTACTATTTTCTACATTTTCCTGACGGGCTTCTTGAATTGGTGGACACAGTACACTGCCGTAAGAACAAAAGACGCAGCAATCACCTTGTTTAGGTTTAAGCATTGCCCCGCAATCTTTGCATTCATAGAAAAACTGACAATTGTCTGCTGGCATTTCCTCGACTTCTTGACAGCCACAATCAGGACAAGTAATTGTTGAACAGAATTCAATCATATCAATTTTCTTCACGCTCCTGAGGCAATACACCTATCGCAACGTCGATTTTCTACTATCATCCAGATCGTCGCAGCGACCAATCCAGTTAATGCCATATAAGACAAAATCTCGGAAACAAATACATAGAGTGAAATAAAAAATAGGACAGCAGAGATAACCGCCAATGCAAGTAGAATACGATTTTGTACCTTTTTGTACGAGACGACATGTCCAATCAGGACAAACCGAGGCTAAACTGATGCCGTTAAGTCTCCAAAACATGAGCAAAGAGACTGCTAGCAAGAAAGGCAGACACCTTAATGAATTATTAGGTTTACACCATGAGCGGATGTAGCAATCAAGATTGTTCTATTGATAAGTTGCTTGAGCGACAGCGCGGAACATTACAAATTGTTCTCATTATAAACGCTGTTATGTTCATCGTTATTGTTTTCGCTGCACTTTATGGTAAGTCTACTGCTTTGATGGCTGATAGTCTTGATAACCTTGGAGATGCATTGACTTATGCTCTTAGCCTTTACGCGGTTTCAAGAGGCGCTACCATCAAAGCAAAAGTTGCCCTATTTAAAGGTGGCCTCATTTTACTTGGCGCTATCGTTATTGCCGCTCAAATTATTTATAGATTATTTGTACCAAGTGTACCTTTCTTTGAAATAATGGGTGTTTTTAGCCTTCTTGGCCTTGCCGCTAATTCCCTTTGTCTTTTTCTTCTATGGCGGCATCGAAACGAAGATGTAAACATGAGTTCGGTATGGGAGTGCTCTCGGAACGACATAGCATCCAACCTTTCAGTTTTTGTGGCAGCTGGTGCAGTCTGGCTCACCGATTCCGGCTGGCCTGATATTGTAATTGCGGCTGGCTTGGTGTGGCTCTTAATGAGATCCGCTTTTCGTGTAATTTCTTCAGCATTGATAGAACTACGCAAAGCATCCTAATGCAAAAACTGAACGTCTGATTTTGCCGATAGCGGCCACTCCTTCTGTTCTCACCGATCGTCTGCAATGTCTGGAAGCAGTCATTAGCGATAATAGCATTTAATCTCTCAGGGTCTATTCCCCGCAACTCGCCTAAAACGCCTACTTTTGGTGCTGCGGGGGAGTTTATTGATGGTTTACGCTGCATTGCCGTCAGCCAATACTTTACAAAGTAGGCGTTATACGCACTGTGCAAATTGATTTCTCACATTGTTTTGTTGTTTAGCGCAGTTGATTGATGCCCGTCCAACGCATATTGCCCTGATGATTTTTTCTGGCATGCTCTTCTGCGTCACGTTGAGCTAATGCCTGATCTGCGTAACAGCGTCGACTGAACCAGCCTTCCAGGTTATGCAGGCTGTGGGTGCAAATCGCAAAATAGGGTTTACTTGAGGGACAAACTCCGGCCCCAGGGTAGTTGCCTAATGCAAGCACAGTGTTTGATGGAATACTGACAAGCAGCAATCCATAAAAAAGTATTTTTTTCATATTGATAAATTACAAATGCAGGCGTCGTAGTTCAGGTTCTGGTTGACTATGTTCCCAAGCCTCGTTGAAGGTTTTGAGTAATATTCGGGCTTCGGCTGGGTTATTGAATTCTGCCAGACCTTCAAAGCGATCATTGTGCGCGCGGCGGATGATACCAACGTCATCGACAATCATAAAAGTATTCACATGGTTCCGGTCTTCCTCAGCGGCGCGATGGATAAAAATACGGCTGCTGACACGTCGCGCCAGTTCCACAATACGATGACCATGGGAGACGACATCAGAAGGGTCCAGTATCAAAATGTTGATTCTGGATCGCGGGCTGCTAATAGCCAGTTTTTTTACGGCGTCAATAAATCCTTCATTGTCGAAGACTCGGGGATCAAGATTAGGGGTGAACAGATTTAATGATCGCTGTCCTTGTGCAACCATGTGTATGGCAGTCTGTTTATTATCTTCCAGTCCTTTGAGATCAATATAACCACGCGTTTCACCTAAAACCTGTTTGGGTAAATCATTAATATTAATGTGTACATCCAGCGGAGGCAGGCTGCGTGTCATATGTTGATGAGGAATGTTGGCATCCATGAAAATTTCACCCTGCGGCACAAAATCGTGGCGTAGGTAAAAGTCCACAGCCTGTGTTTGTGCATCGAGCTTCACGCGTGGCAGTTGTCGTGCGCGGGCAATGGTGATCAGTGCAGTGAGCATTTCGCTGCCTACGCCACGCCGCCGCCATGCGCGTAATACCGCCATACGTCCGATGTGTCCGTCGGTAGTCATACGGGCGGTGCCGATGCCGCGCCCTTTTTCGTCGCGGGTCAGTACATGCACCGCATTTTCATCTTTGTTGTCCCATTCCAATTCAGGAGGGACGTTTTGCTCCTTGATAAATACAAACTCGCGCAGGATACGTAATTCGACCTCAGCATCCTGCCAGGTAACACGCTGGGTTTTAAAGGTTTTGTTGACAGTGGATTCAGGTGAAGTAGACATAGGCTTGGTTGTACAACGTTGTGAGTAATTTTGCAAAACCAGGTTGTGTTAATTCACTTTCCAATTGTGTGTGTAACCATTGGTATTGATCGCAAAGCAGGGGGGCGGCGAAGGCCAATTCTGCGGACAAAGGGTAGTGTTGACCGTTGATGAACAAGGCATTGCTGTTTGTCGTATTGTTCGCAATAAAGGCAAATCGTGTTTGTTCGTTGCGGTACAGCCTGCCTTTTTCTGCAAAGGCGTGCAAAAACTGGTCTTCATCAAGTGTTTCGATGTCTTCTGGTTCGTGTTCATTTTTTGCTTCGGTGATGAATTCGCCAAACCAGCGGTCAATGCTGGCATCGTCACTCAGCATTTTTTGCAGGATGCCCCGTACCTGGGTGAGGGTATCGTTGGATATTTCACCGGGGTGTTGTTGTAACCGGAGTGTTGGGTCGGCAAATCGTTGCGTGGTATCAAGCCGTGAGGCTACATGGTCTGCAAAACTGTTTAGCAGTTCCGCATGGCTGGGGGCACGAAAACCGACAGAGAGGGTGATGCAATCTTCCAATGCGACACCGTGATGGGCGATCCCTGGTGGTAGATAAAGCATATCACCGGGATGCAGTGTCCACTCTTCTGTGGCAGTGAATTCACGCATAATGCACAAATCAATATCCGGCAGGAAATTATCGTCGGGCACAGGATCAGTGCTGATCTGCCAGCGGCGTGCGCCGTGGGCTTGAATTAGAAAGACATCGTATTGGTCTGTGTGTGGACCGACAGAGCCGTGTGCTGGAGCATAGCTGGCCATGACATCGTCGATGCGCCAGTGAGGGATGAAGTTAAACCGTTCACGTAATTCTGCCAGTTCAGGCACATAACGATTGCATTCCTGCACCAGCAACGTCCAATGAGTTTCCGGTAGCTCGGCAAAACGGCTTTCGGCGATGGGGCCGTATTCCACTGTCCATGGTGCGGAGTAGCCCTGTTCCAGCACCAGTCGGGATTCTACTTCGGGTTCGCAACAAAGACCGGCCAGTTCTTCGGGTGAAATGGGGGACGTAAAACCGGGTAATGCATCACGAATCAACAAGGGTTGTTTTTGCCAGTACTCAGCAAGAAAAGTTTTGGGGCAACGGTTTCCCAATAGCGTCAATGGCTTATTCATGGCGGTAGTGTACGCGAAGCTGTGATGTGGGTGGAGGGGGGTTGTTTGGGCTGTTTTGCAGAGAGTGAACATATAAAAAGGAAGACAAAAAAATGGGCCACGCCAATCGGATTGCGTGACCCAAAAAGAGGAGAATACGACGGTGTATTACATGGGAGGGAAGAACTACCGTCGCGTCCTTCGATATTAAGTATGTAAATATCGGGCGATATTTCTGTGAGCTGTGCCACAGAATGGTAGAGGAAAAGGTATTTATCTCGGGTAATCAATAAGTTTCGTGTTGGATGAAGAGGAAAAATACAGGATAAAAAAAGGGGCGCTTGCGCGCCCTCCAAAAGGGAGAGTAATCATGCGATAAAACCCGGAGGAGGGGAGAGTTGTATCGCACATGTGTTTACCAGCAATCTGTGTGCCATGTTTATGGATTGCTGCAGAATAGGCCTTTGGCGCAGTATCGGCAAAAAAAATTGTGTAGTTGTTGTACCGCTATGCACCATCCCATGGCAGAGGGCGACGGTTTGTTGTTGTTCTGGTGCCTGAATTTTGCCGGAAGCCCGTGGCCAGGTATTAAATATCAGCCGCCTGCTGGGCGGCATTGCCAAGGTAACGGCTCGGGGTGAGCTTGAGCAGCGTGGCTTTGGCATCTTCGGGTATGTTTAGTTCACTGACAAATTTCTGTAATCGTGCCTGATCAATGCCCGTGCCTCGGGTCAGCTCCTTAAGTTTTTCGTAAGGCTTTTCGATACCGTAGCGACGCATGACCGTCTGCACGGGTTCGGCCAGCACTTCCCAGCAATTATCCAGATCTTCGTTGAGACGTTGCGGGTTGACCTCCAGTTTGCTGATACCTTTCAATGTGGATTGATACGCGATAACGGAATGGCCGACACCTACGCCAAGATTACGCAGCACGGTGGAGTCGGTGAGGTCGCGTTGCCAGCGGGATACGGGCAGTTTGGCGGCCAAATGGTTAAAGATGGCGTTGGCCAGCCCCAGATTGCCTTCGGAGTTTTCAAAATCAATGGGGTTGACCTTGTGTGGCATGGTGGACGAGCCCACTTCACCGGCCACGGTCTTTTGTTTGAAATAACCCAGTGAAATATAGCCCCATACATCGCGATCAAAATCCAGCAGGATAGTGTTAAAGCGTGCCACGACATCAAACAATTCGGCAATGTAGTCATGGGGCTCAATCTGGATGGTGTAAGGGTTGAAATCGAGTCCCAGCTGGGTGACAAATTTTTCCGCAATATCGGCCCAGTCCAGCTCGGGATAGGCGGACAGGTGGGCGTTGTAATTGCCCACGGCACCGTTGATTTTGCCCAGCATGGGCACGCTGACCAATTGTGCGCGCTGACGTTCCAGCCGCGCAACGACGTTGGCCATTTCCTTGCCTACCGTCGTGGGGGAAGCCGTCTGGCCATGGGTGCGTGACAACATGGGCTGCGTGGCGTGTTCGTGGGCCAGGGCACGAATGGCGCCGATGATTTCGTCCATTTGCGGCAGCAAAGCCTGGGAGCGGGCCTCGCGCAGCATCAACGCGTGAGACAAATTATTGATGTCCTCGGAGGTGCAGGCGAAGTGAATAAACTCATTCACGGCTTCCAGCTCTTCGTTTCCGGTGATCTTTTCTTTGAGGAAATACTCTACCGCTTTCACGTCGTGATTGGTGGTGCGCTCGATATTTTTGATCCGTTGCGCATCTTCCTCATGGAATTTATCGATGATATCGTTGAGCAAATTGGTCGCATGCTCACTGAAATCAGGCACTTCCGGGATGTCCGGATGGGCGGCGAGCATTTGCAACCAGCGTACCTCCACCAGCACACGGTGTCGGATCAGGCCGAATTCACTGAAAATCGGCCGAAGACCGGCGCATTTTGAACCATAACGTCCATCGATAGGGGAAATAGCCGTCAAGCTGCTGAGGTTCATACTGACTCCAAACTGTTTGATAGTGGGAATGGGGAGCGAATAATACTATATTCGGCGGTCGGGGGGATCAGGGGGTTAATTCTTCCTGATTACCCATAAAACTTAGCTATTACAGAGGCCAACATAACCCTGTAAGCCCTATGAATACGTAGCCTTGGTTTAACCGCATAGCGAAAATCTCGGGGGCAAGCCCCCGAGATTTTCGCTATGCGGTTATCAAGTACAAAAGGCTTACCATTCCTACCAACTTCACCAGAATGGTAACGACCGCATATTCGTCGGGGAAATTCATCGTAAAGAGCATTGGTTGATTGAGGCGGGTTCAATATTGATGCCCCTGTAAAAATTCGGGTGATGCAAGGTTGTCTAGTGGTGACCGCTGAATAGATAAAACAAGCCCCGCGAAAGTAAAGCGGGGCCTGCTTTATGAAGTATAATCTTTAAATGCATCATACGCTAGATGCGTTACTCGAACCAAAAAGTACCCACAAATTTTGCTGAAGAACCGAAAATTCTTTCTTACCGTTGAATCAAATTCCTTTCGTAGTTGATCAAGAGCATTTCGGTCTACTCTATACCCGTGGCGTTTGAGATTTAGGCTTTTAGTGTGCGTCATATTCATTTCATGGCGAGGCGAAATGACAAGTAATAGCCGGACTATTGCGAGGAATTTCAACGTGTCCATGGAATGGAGAGGGCGTGCAATAAAAACCTAAATCTCAATCGCCACGGGTATAGTATATTCTATTCGTCTTACCTCAACGTCAGACAACGTAACAGAATTACCTTTGAATTTTCCAACAAACTGGCTACCTAACGTATTGTTTGGAACAACACTTAAATTGAATCACTTAATAATTTCAACTTTTCATTGTCAGTCATAGATTGCCATTTATCATGTGTTACATTTGGGAACTCCTTATCAACGTATTCAGGCGGTTCAGTCGCTTCCCAATATGACATTTCATTACTACCACAAGATGGACATTTTGGTTTTGTATTAATGCTAAATAGTTGTCCTTTTGAATCAATATCACAAGCAATTCCAAATATTTTACGTAGTATTTCTGCAAGCTTAACTGCGCTCACTCCCTGATTTACTGGGAGCTTTTTCATCAACTGGTCAACTTCCTGGTATGTAGAATCGGACATCGCATTAATGTATACAGTCTCACCTGAAGAACTCCGTAGCAAAAATTCACCATATGCGTCAAAGCCTATTTCAGGTGCCTTGAACTGACAGCCGCAGTTTTTACATGTGTACTTAAATAAATGAAATTTCATGGTTTAGTTGGGCTCACAAATTGAGGGATTAACAGGTCATCAAAATTATCCAAAATCGCATTATTAACACCACCTAAATCCCGCTCAGATTTGAAACGGATAACATTAAAACCTTGGTCTCTTGCCTTTGCTCCAATTTGTTGTGTGGCAGAGCTAATAGGGCCACCATTGTAGTTCCACGCCTTCGCGACATCTGGGCTTGTTAAATCCAAAGTTTTTGCCTTACTTGTATTAAAATCAAACCGGATACCATGTGTAGACGATGCACCATGATGCGCCAATTCTTTTAACGTAGTTCCCGGCCTTTCAGCTACATAAAAAGCGGCACCAAATCGGTTATTCGGATTTAAGAACTTTGGATCAACTCCACTTAGAACACCTTGAGCCGCTTGAGGATTAGTAGTGGCATGAAAAACATTTGTCGTTCCATCAGTTACATTTGTGCCTGATGATACTTGCTGACTGTCTGGAACTGCATCCAACTTCTCTCCGGATTCCCTTGATGTCAGTTTCGGCCCCTCAAGCCGCTCTGCCTCCACCTTCGTTTTGTTATCAACATCTACTTTGATTTTTTTATTCAGTTGCCTGCGCTTGAGCACTTTGCCAAGGCGGGGCAAGAGACCACCCAGTTTACGCAGTCTGCTAATGTGGCGAATTTTACTACCTGCTTGCGCAATCAGTCCTGCTCCGCCGGTGAAGGCAATCAGCAGTGCGGCGAGTACGATGTCAAACACACCACCACCGGCAAATTCTGCCCAGTCAAGGCTGGATTGCGCACCGACATAATCTTTGGCGAAGTTTTTCAGTATGGCCAGCGTAGCATCATCCCTGGCAATGAGGGCGGTGATTTCGTAGGCATCGGTGATCAGTGTCAGGTCAATTTTTCTCGGGTCAAAGCCGAGGAGTCTGCTCAGGTCTTCAAGTTCTTCCTGCTTCATATTGTCCAGCAAGCTTTGACGCCATTTCCCTTCGGTCAGGTCGCCGGACTGGTAGCTTTTGTAGCTGGCTTCAAGCAAGTTGTTGAGGCGTTCAATGGGCGATAAATACACTGCAATGTTCGCGACAGTGACCAGGGTGTCTCCGGCAAATTCAATGAGTCCGATGGCGCCGTTCCAGAATCCTCTGCCAGCGCTGGCAAGCAGGCTTCCTCCTTGCTCAAGAGTGCTCATTCTTGCCAGTCTGGCTTCGGTTTGTTCAGTCTCGGCCCGTTTTTCGGCCAGAATTTCATCCAGCACATCTTTGATGCTCTTACGGAGAGTGTCGAGTGTGTCGCTGTCTTCAGGTGGGATGAATTCAACGTCTACCGCTCCAGCAGGCAGGCGATTGAGGCACAGGCCACCCAAATCATTGAGGCTGCCTCTGTGTTGCAGGCCATCACTGTCAGTGGCGAGGTAGGTGCCTTCGACGGGCAAGCCATCCGGGTAGCAATAATTGACTTCTAGCCAGTGGAAATCTTCCTCGTCATCTTGAATAGTCCCGATCTGTGTGCCTTCACCGAGTTGGGTCATGAGAATACATTCCCGGTCACTGGTGCATGATGAGGCGCTAGCGGTGTTTGGAAGGCGGCCAGGGGCAGGGGCTCAAAGCAAACGGCGGCGCGGTATTGGTGGTCAGATGAGCAGTAGATCAGACTGGGGGTTGTTATGTGACCGTTAAGAAGAGCTTGGGTCACAAAATTGATCAATACTGCGCCAGTGGCGGCTCCCAGCTCTCCATAACAATCTGCGGGGTGGTGTATTTCAAATTCATTGTCGAAGGCGTTTGCGTTGCGGGTTATTGCGACACCGTATTCCTTTGCCCAGTAGTGTTCGCAATTCATACTGGAGTAGATATTTCCAATATTGATGTCGCCGTCGTAAGCGGCGAGCGCGCTTTTGAAGGCTTGATCCAGGCCGTCTCCCCGATAGGGCTCGTCGCTGAACAGGTGACCGGGCTCGTTAGCGATTCCTGGGGTGAGCAGGCTGGGGAGGTGGGTGGCACTACGCAAGGCGAGTGCCGGGTTGCGAGTGAGTAGCACAAACGCGGCACTTTCACCTGGTGCAAAGCCATCCGTGACGCCAGGGGCGAGTATGCGCTCCTCTTTGTCCAATGCGGCGAGCAGTTCGGAATTTTGGTAACTGTCACCACCGCCGATCAGCACACATTCCGCATCGGTGCCGTAGAGATAGCGGAATGCCAAATCAAGCGCATTCAGTACGCCTGAGCGTCCCGTGCCCATCAACCGGCTGGCGGCGGGGTCAATCGGTAAGCCGGTTTGTTGGTGCAGGTCATGAATAATGTGTTTGGGGAGCGGTTCGTTCAGCCCAACGTCATTGGCGGGTGCGGAGAAAAACACGGGAATCGGTGTTTTTCCAGTGTAGGTGGCCATGGCCTGTGTGGCGGCGACATGGCACATTCTGAGAATACGGCGGTAACGAAATGGGGCTTTGCCCCGGATATCAAGATCATCTTGTAGTGGAGGTAATGCGCCATCGGGCACCAGGGCCATGGTGATACGCTCACGCTGTCGGGTAAAATAATCGACTGAACGGTAGGAGGAGATGTCGGCTCTGACTGCATGGTAACTCGTGTTGGTATCTCCTCCGAGTGCGGTTATTGTGCCTGTTCCTGCGATGTAAACGCGGGGTTTGTCATCCATGAAAAATTTCTCTAGTCCAATATTCCGAAGCCTACACTAAATACCTAAATCTCACACGCTACGGGTATATA
>Ga0316204_10006221_pt1 | contig 18570 bp, 20 predicted proteins | sample 6monrhotite_MG_2_FD_205661 | JGI IMG/M metagenome (GOLD analysis project Ga0316204, IMG submission 205661) | Microbial mat bacterial communities from mineral coupon in-situ incubated in ocean water Damariscotta River, Maine, United States -... | ecosystem: Environmental > Aquatic > Marine >... | reverse complement strand
GTACATCAATGGCTTCTACAATCCGCGCCGCAAACACTCAGCGCTCGGTTGGAAAAGCCCATTGGCTTTCGAAAGAAAGGCCGCCTAAATGAGCAATCGGAGCGGCACGAAAGCGTGACAGGTCCACGTCTCTTCCGCACCCCGAAGTGTTCGATGTAGACGCCACTTTCGGTCAAACGGAAATCCGGGGTGTAGACACGTCGCCCAGTCCCGGTCAGCTTGTGTTCGTAGGTAGGCTCGTATTCGTAGGCAATGCCGTTCCGATACAACCAGTTCGCGATGATTAGTTCTTCGAAACTGTTGACGGTTTCCCCTTGCAGCGTCCGTAAATTGCGGCTTTCGACCTCGGAATACCATTCATGGGCAGACTTGAAGTCCCAAGGTGATGGGAAGTCGTCGAAGAAGCCTGCGAACCAGCCGATCACGGTTTCTGCCACGTCGCTGACGCGGCTGACGATGTATCGCAGGATGTCCCGGATAAGCGATAGAAACGCCTTGTCGTCCGTTGCCGTCGGCGCAAGCGCGGGCTTTTCCCCTTCGACATCGCCTATGATCTCGTAGGCCAGCGCATGGAACGTGCGCGCGGCGATGGGCACGCCACAACGAGCTTCGATCCTCTCAGACATCTCAGTCGCTGCATCTCGTGCAAAGGCCAGGAGAAGCAGTTCTTCCGGAGACCTGATCCCGGCCTTAACGAGATAGGCCGCTTTCGCGGTGATGACGCTGGTCTTGCCCGATCCGGCCCCGGCTAGAACCAGCGTCGCATCCTCATCGACAACTACGGACAGACGTTGTTCGGGCGCCAACGGCATGGACTCGACGGTGTCGAGAAATTCCGTCCAACGGTCGAGCTGTGCATCGACAAAGCGCTCGATCGCGGCTTCGCGGGCTTTGGCAGGGTCAGCAGAGAAGGAAAGGATCGGGGCGATCCGACGCATCGTCTTGTCGCCAACAGCCTCGGCGTTGAGCTTGGACAAGACACGGTCAGTCAGGTCCAATGCCTCTCGTGCCAATGGGTCGATATGGAATGCTGACGGGTATCGCTCAGGCGCTTGGAGCTTCTCTAGGGATTGAAGGAGCCGCTGGATTCTCTCCTCTTCCTTGGCAAGTTCCCTAAGGTTGAATTTGGACCACGCCTGCCCAACCGCTTCAGCAAATGAATTCGCAGCGGCCTTGCTGACGGCTGGAAGAATAATCTGCTTGCCACCAGCCAGATCAAGGGAAAAAGACGAAGAAAGCATCCCCCGCTTCGTCGCCGGTTTTGCGACGACTTCTTCGAAGCCGATGTTGGCTCGCTTGCCCCCACGCGCTGCAATACCACCGCCTTGTAAACTTAGCGCACGCGGAAGTCGGCGGCGCGGGTCACCAAGGAAAGCAAGTAAGGGCTGAGATTTCAGTTCCATAGACGATGGTTTAGAGCGTTTTCTGACTGTTTGGCAGACTGCGTTCGAAGAAAAGACTGTTCTGGTTGATCGATGAGCCCGATGCACTTGAACATGGCCCAAAGGTCTTGCAGTGAGGTAGAGCGGGCGGAAAGCAGACTTTCGCCGCATTCGCGCTGGCTTTGCCTTTTTTCGAGGAAAGCTGTCATTCAAAACTCTCAAGATGTATTCATCTAATCTGTGGTTGGCATCAAGGTCAGCAAGGCGTAGGAAGCGGGCTTTGCAAAGTTCGTTCCCACGTATGGTAGGGCGTATCCCGGATGAGTGCTCTGACTTGGCTGCCGTATCCGGCGTTGGAGCAAAAATTCACATTTCGCCACAGCCAATGTTGCTAGCAATCAACTATGGCGGACGATTACGTGTAGATCAGGCTTCAAGTCTTTTTCGCCTGCCTAAGGGCACTCAGCGTCTCGGATGCAACGTTTCCAAGGCAATCCGCGACAATGTAGGCGATGCGCGGAAGCGTGCGGCGCGAGTCGACCGCAACGCTGATCGACTGTGCCGCAATGTTGGTTCCGGTCACCGGCAGGGCCATCAGGCGGCCGCTCATGAGTTCTGGCGCCGCGTCCATCTCCGAGGTCAAGGCGACATGCTCTCCTGCGGCTGCAAGCTGTTTAAGCAGCTGTAGCGAATTCGTAACCACCGGCGGCGCGCCGTGCTCAAAGACCCATGAGTGCCTTGCGTCGAGTATTCTGCGGATCGAGAGCGCCTTGCTTTGAATGACGATGGCATATTTGCGAACGTCCGCCAGGCTGACCTCAGTTTGGGAAGCAAGCGGGTGACCTGGCGCAAGCACGCAATACAGGGGCAGTTTTTCTGACCAGACAATGTGCACATCCCGCTGCGGCCGTAAATTGAACGAGAGTACCATCTCACACTGACCGTTCTCCAGAAGTTCGGCAGCGTCGTCGGGCGTGACAACTTCGACATCTACGCGGACCCGCGGATATTTGGACGAGATAATCTTTAGAAAGTGTGGGATGACACCATTGACGAGGCTGTCCATCGTTGCAAGGCGGATATGGCCAAAATCCACGCCCTGCATGCGCTTTACATCCGACTGAATGCGGGTTTCGTCCGCGCGCCATTTCCGGGCCAGAAGGACAAACATCTCACCCGCTGGCGAGAGCTGCATGCCGCGTGTCTGACGGTCGAACAACTGAGCGCCAAGCTGTTCTTCGACCAGCTTGATCTGCCGATCAATCGCTGAGGGCGAAATGCCGATCGCCCGCGCGGCCCCCTGGATCGATCCATGTTCGGCAACGGCATCAATATAGTTCAGGTTTCGGGGCACAAGGTGCAGTTGCATCGCCAACCATCCTGTTTTTTCGAATGCAACGTTGTCCATTATGTCATGGATTGCAATGAAAGCCTCGCGTAGCCTGACGGTGGCATCCAAGGGAGACTGCACCAAATGGCGAGCGTCGGGGGACTGAGCGAACTGAATTCAGCACCACGCACCGTGGCGTTTTGCATGTTGGAATCGATGGTCGAGAAATCACCTTGGGTCGCGGAGCGTGTGCTGGATTTGCGCCCGTTCGCATCTGCCGATGACATCGCTCAGAAACTTGTCGATGTGATACTTGAAGCGGGATACGAGAAACGGTTCGCCCTGTTCCGTGTGCATCCGGAACTGGCAGGGCGCGAAGCCGTCGCAGGCACCATGACCCAAGCTTCGACCAGCGAACAGGGCCGCCTTGGACTAACCTCTTTGACGCCGCGCGAGGCTGCGCGTCTGGCGTCAATGAACGCAGCTTATGCGAAGAGGTTTGGATACCCTTTCATCCTGGCCTTGCATCGCATCCCTGACCGGGCGGCGGTTTTCGACATCTTTGAACGGCGGCTGGCCGCGTCCCCGGTGGAAGAGCATGTGTCGACGCTGGCTGAAATCGCGTCTGTCATTGCAGCGCGGGTCGCGCAGGTTTTTGAGCATGCCCCAACATCCCAATCTGCGGAGATCGCTGGTGGTTGAGATAAAAACCCTGACCGGGCAGCTATGCGCCGCCCCGAAACAGCGAAAAACCCCAAGGCGTGAACTTGAAAGGCAAGTGAAAGTGCTGCTCGACAGCATCAATGCCAAAGCGGAACACGGCAATGTCCAGAAAGGGCTGATCGGGAATCGCCACGCCCGCCTGCCGGAAAAACGCGCCAACGTCGAATTCGACTTCGTAAAGGCCGCGCCGCACGCCCGTACCTTCGGCGACGGAATGTGCGAAATGCCCGTTCGCGGCGCATTCCCCTTGGGCGATGACGCCCGCATTCGGATCCAAAAGGCGCAGTCGGATGGCCAGACCACCGGCGGGCACACCGCGCGAAACATCGACCGCATGGATCGAAATCCCGCCCGCTTTGTCCTGATTTCCCGTGCCTGTCATAGCCTGGTCTCCTTCCGTCTTGCCTGTGCCGTTTTTCTGGCAAAGCCTCTCATGGGCCGCGCAACAATGCAAAGGCCCCGTGACGCAGCGGGCCGAGGATGAACAGCATGCAGCCTGAACCCCATGCAAAACCGCCCAAAAAACAGCCCCCCGGCGGCATGGAGTGGGGCGGTGCAATCGGCGGCCTGTTCCTCTTCGCGCTCAGCATCGTGTTCATGGTCGGGGGCTGGCAACTGGGACTTGGGGTGCCGACTCGGCTGGGTGTGGGTGCGTTTCCCTTTCTGACGGGGGCGGTGCTATCTGTGCTGTCGATCTTTATCTGCATCGCGGAGCGCAAGGGCGACGGATTGAGTGAGGTTCCGGACTGGGTTGCGCTGGTGGCCATTGCCGCCGCGCTCGCCGTTTTTGCCGCAAGTGTCGAACGGGTGGGCCTTGTCCCCGGCGTGTGGGCGACCGTCATCGTGGCCAGCCTGCCTGATCGCAGCCTGTCCTTTCCCGGCAAGGCCGTTCTGGGGGTCGCAGTTGCGCTGGGCTGCTGGGGCGTCTTCGTCAAGCTGCTGAACCTGCCATTCAAATCCTTCGTGGGGATCTTTTGATGGAGACGCTTGCAAATTTCGGTGGTGGCTTGCTGGTGGTGCTTGAGCCGCAGAACCTGATGTACTGCTTTATCGGCGTATTTCTGGGCACTTTCATCGGCGTCCTTCCAGGTATCGGGTCGATGGCCGCTATCGCGATGATCCTGCCGATCACCTTTTACCTCGACCCGACACCGGCGCTGGTGATGATCGCGGGCGTATTTTACGGGGCCGAATACGGCGGATCGACCTCGTCTATCCTGCTCAACGTTCCCGGAACTCCGGCAGCGTCGATTACGGCCATCGAAGGGCACCAAATGGCTAAAAAAGGGCGTGCAGGTGTGGCTCTTTTTTCGACGGCGACGGCCTCTTTCGGGGGTGGCATCATCGGGATGATCGTCATCGCCTTCCTGTCGCCATCACTGGCGCAACTGGCGCTGTCCTTCGCACCGGCGGACTATTTCGCCGTCATCCTTTTGGGCCTGATCGCGGCCTCTGCCGTCAGCAATGGCGGTGCGCTCAAGGGCATCGCGATGGTCATCACGGGGCTGATGCTGGGCACCATCGGGATCGACCTGACCACCGGAGTTACGCGTTTTACCATGGGCGTTCCCGAGTTGCGCGACGGGGTGCATATCGTCATCGTCGCCATGGGCCTGTTCGGGGTGGGCGAAGTCATTGCCTCAATCAGGGGCGCGCGCAGTGGCACGGCAGCACAAACCGTCGATTACAACAACTTTTATCCGACCAGGGATGAGTGGAAATCACTGTTTGCGCCGATCCTGCGGGGCGGGGCCATCGGGTCCATCGTCGGTGCCCTGCCGGGCACCGGACAGACCATCGCCGCCGCCCTTGCATACGCGGTGGAAAAGAAAGTGTCGCCCCTGCGCGACAAGTTCGGCACCGGCGTCCTGCCAGGCGTGGCCGTGCCAGAGGCCGCGAACAACTCGGCCACACAGACTGCCTTTATCCCCACACTGACGCTGGGCGTGCCCGGCAGCCCGCCCATGGCCATCGTGATCGGAGCGTTGATGATCTATGGCATCACGCCCGGACCACGGCTGCTGACCGAACAGCCGGACATGTTCTGGGGGCTCGTTGCCAGCTTTCTGGTGGGCAACATCATGCTGTTGATCCTGAACGTGCCGTTGATCGGTATCTGGGTCCGGCTGCTACGCATCCCCTACAAATACATGTACCCCACCATCATCGTGCTGATTTGCATGGGCGTTTACAGCCTGAACAATAACGTCTTCGATATCTGGCTGACGCTGATCATCGGCGTTGCGGGATACGTGATGCGGCTGTTCCGCTTCGAACCTGCGCCGCTTCTTCTCGGTTTCGTTCTCGGGCCGATGATGGAAGAGCAACTGCGCCGCACGATGCTTTTGTCGCGTGGCGATCCAATGATTTTCCTTCAACGTCCGATCAGCGCGACACTCCTTATGCTCACCGTACTGATCATCCTCTTCGCGCTTGTCTCGTCCCTGCGCGCACGGCGCCGGAATCGGGCGGCAATATCCTCAACCAACTGAAAGGAACTCCCCAATGAAACTTGGCTTCAAACTTGCCACAGCCGCCTTTGCGGTCGCAGCCCTCTCGTCCACCGCAGCCCTTGCCGAACCCGGTGCCTGGAGCGACGAGCCGGTCCGCATCGTCGTCACTTTCCCGCCGGGCGGCACCAGCGATCTGGTTGCCCGACTGCTGGCGCAGCATCTGGACACTGATTTCGGCCAGAAAGCGGTCGTCGACAACCGCCCCGGCGCGGCCGGGACGGTTGCGGCGGATTACGTCGCCCAGCAGGCAGCGGATGGCACAACACTGATCCTGTCCAATAACGCTCCGTTCACCATTGCGCCGACGCGCTTTGCAAACCTGCCCTACGATCCGCTGGCGGGGTTCACCCATGTGGCTTACATCGGTGCGTCCGCCCCGGGGCTGTTCGTTCAGCCATCTTCGGGCATCACGTCGCTCCAGGAATACGTGGCCTTCGTCAAGGAGACGCCGATGACCTACGGCTCATCCGGCGTCGGCTCTATCTCGCACATTCTGGGCGAGGCAGTCGATGCGGCCCTTCAGGTCGAATCGATCCACGTGCCCTATCAGGGCAGCGCACCGGCCATTCAGGATTTCCGCGCAGGTGCCTTGGATTCTTTCTACGACATGGTCGTTCAGAACAGCGATATGATCGAGGACAACGAGGCTATAGCCCTTGCCATTGCCTCGCCGGAGCGTAATCCGCAACTTCCTGATGTGCCGACGTTCAAAGAACAGGGCTATGACGTGGTGATCGAAAACTGGGTTGGCCTGTCCGGGCCTGCGAGTATGGAGCCCGACACGCGCGCCAAGATTCACGAGACGGTAATGGCTGTCTTTGCATCTGCGGATGTGCAGACCAAGCTGACCGACCTTGGGATCACGCATGTGGCGATGTCGTCCGAAAACTATGAGGCACTGGTGGCCGACCTGATCGGTGTCTGGGCCCCGCTGATCGAAGCGGCAGGCATCAAGGAATAAAAATAACCCCTGGTCGCCCCGTTCTCTGCGGGGCGACTGCACTGGAACGGGTAGACTTCGCCGCATTAGCGACAGGCAGAAAAGTCCCGCAGATGTGAGTTCGTACGCTCCCGGACTTTGCACTCGCAGCGAATAACCGCAATGTGGGCTGCGACCGCAGCATCGGCAGTGCCCGCTGGATGTCGGCTTCGGGCCGTCCTTGCTGGAGGCTGCGGCATCTGATGGGCAAGATGCTGCGAATGATCTAACGGCGGCAGAGAGCCCATCCTGTGAATTCGATTTTCTCGCTGCGTGCACTCGCAGAATGTTCATCGCTGGACTACAGTCCGATTCGGTTTTGCAACGCAGCAGAAATAGCGGCCATCCTGGCAACATGCGGCAATTCTGAAATCATGAATTCACACGATGTGGACAAATGTACTTTTGCTGCTTTTGGCAGAAGCATCGCGCTAGAGGGCAATTCAGATACCCTCGATCGGAAAAAACGGCACTCAATACATTTCGATCGCCTGTGCGACATGAACCGTGCGTCCGAAGTCGACGATTGCCTGACCCGGTTCCAAGCGATCGCAAATATTCCGATTACCTACGACGCGCTCTACGTCGCAACAGCATCGTCACAAGCGGAGCAAGCCAGAGCGCAAGCGTCATGATCCCCAAGGTCGCGGCAATGGGGCGCGAGAAAAAGCCCAAGAGGTCGCCGTCAGCCTTGATCATCGAGGCCATGAAGTTGTCTTCGATCATGTTCCCAAGGACGATCCCGAGGATCGCCGGGGCCACGGGAAAGCCGTTCTCTTCCATCAGATAGGCGATGATCCCGAGCGCTAGCATGATCGTGATGCCAAAGACCGTGTTGTTGATCGCGAACGCGCCGACCATGCTGAACACCAGTATGATCGGCATCAACACCCTGCGCGGAACCCGCAGGACATGTCTGGACAGTTTGATCGCGGCGAACCCAAGCGGCAGCAGCGCCAGATTGGCGAGGAAGAACGCCATGAAGACGGCATAGATCAACTCGGGGTTCATGACGAAGACCATCGGGCCGGGGTTCATTCCTTTCATATAGAGCACCCCGATTACGATAGCGGTGATGGAATCGCCCGGTATCCCGAACACAATGGCCGGCACCCATGCGCCGGCGAGGCTGGCGTTGTTGGCCGCGCCCGCATCGACCAGCCCTTCGGGGTGTCCGGTGCCGAATTTCTCCGGCTCCTTGGAACGCTTCTTGGCAATGGCATAGGATATCCACGCGGCGATATCGGCCCCGGCGCCGGGCAGGACGCCGACGACGGCACCGATGGAAGATCCACGCAGCACATTGAACTTGTACTTCTTCAAGATCGCTCCCAACCCCTTGAATACGCTGCCTTCGATCTGTTGGGGGATGTCGATCACGGTGCGGTTGGAGGCTACGTAACGCAACACTTCCGAAATCGCGAACATGCCGATCATCGCCGGAATGAAGCTGACGCCGCCCATCAGTTCGACGCTGCCGAAGGTAAATCGGGGATAGCCGGCCGTCCCGTCGATGCCGACGGTCGCGATGAAAAGTCCGATCAGCAGCGACACGAACCCCTTCAGGGTAGAGCCGGTCGAGATGATAACGGCACAGGAGAGGCCAAGGCTGGCGAGCCAGAAGTATTCGAAGCTTGAAAACTGGATCGCGAATTCGGCCAGCCTCGGCGCGCTGAGCGACAGAAGGATGCTGCCCGTCAGCCCGCCGATCACGGAGGTGACCAACGCAATACCGAGCGCACGCTGCGCCAATCCCTTCTTGGTCATCGCATAGGTCTCGTCGCAATAGGCCGCCGAGGCCGGGGTGCCCGGAATGCGCAGCAACGCACCGGGGATGTCTCCCGCAAAGATTGCCGTGGCGACCGTGGCGACGATGGCGGCGATGGCCGGGACGGGATCCATGAAGAACGTGAAGGGGATCAGCAGGGCGGTCGCCATGGTGGCTGTCAGCCCGGGGATGGCCCCGACGAACAGGCCAAACATCGCGGCCAGCAGCATCACGCCCAATGTCTGGGGGTCCGAGATCAGTGCGAAGGATTTGAGAAGAGTGTCCATCGCCGCCTCACCACGCCACGGGCAGCAGGATGCCCCAGGGCAGCGGCACGAGGAGGATCTTGGCAAAGAGCGTGTGAATTATGAAGGTCGTGGCGGTCGCCAGGATGAGGCTCGTGCGCCAGCCCGATCCGAACCGGACAAGCAGAGTGGTGAGGATGAACAACGACAGCGGGATGAAGCCAAGCGCATCGGATGCAAGGATATACAGGACGACACAGCCAATCAGGATGGCGATATTCACCACATTGCGGCGATTCTGGGCCCAGTCCCCCACCTCTACCAGAGGGCCTGCCGCGCGCTGGCCCAAGCCTTGAAAGATCAGGATCACCCCGCAGATCAGCAAGCCGACGCCGATCAGGATCGGAAACAGGTCCGGGCCGTAGTTCTGGCCGAAGAGACGCGGGAAGGTCGTGGCATAGGCGATTTCAGCCAGGGCGAAAACGATCAATACGGCTCCGGGAATGGCGTTGTTGAAACGCATTTTCAGCCTCGTTCAACTTGGGCTTCTGAAAGGTCGGCGGGGACCACCGTGTTTGCGCGATGGTCCCTTTGTCAGAGTTGGAAGTGGTACCGGCGGTTATTTCGCCAGGCCAACGGCCCCCATCACGGTGCCCAATGCGGCATCGCTCTCTTCCATCCAGGTCGCGAATTCCGCGCCCGGCTTCCACACCAGACCGAAGCCGCGGTCGTTCATGAAGCTCTGGAACTCGTCAGACTTCCAGACGACTTCGAGGGCCGCAGACAGTTTCTCGACCGCCTCGTCGGGCATGCCCTTGGGGCCCGCCACACCGCGCCACGCGGCCATCTTCCAGTCCGAGCCGGTGGCTTCCTTCAGCGTCGGGACATCGCCGAAAGCGTCCAGGCGCTCCTCGCCCATTACGGCCAGCGATTTCACCCTACCCGCCTCGATCAGGGCCGCGGATTCGACCACGGAACTTGTGACCACGTCCACACCGCCCGCGACAAGTTCCTGAAGCCCCGCTGCCGCGCCTTTCGACGGCACCCACGGAACCGCATTGGCATCCAGGCCGGCATCATTCAACATGCCGGCAAGGGCCAGGTGCCAGATGCCGCCCTGGCCGGTGCCGGAACCCTTGTATTCGCCGGGGTTCGCTTTCACGGCCTCCAGAAAGTCCTGTGCGGTTTCCCATTCGCTGTCGGCGCGCACCTGGATGCCGGCGGCGTCATAGTTGTAAAGCGCGATCGGGGTATAGTCCTTGCCGGTCAGGTCGGTCAGGCCGGCCCAGTGCATCATGCCGATCTCGACCGTGACGATGCCGATGGTATAGCCGTCGGGATCCGCGTTGGCGATGGCGGAATGGCCAACCACGCCGCTGCCGCCATCCCGGTTGACGACATTGACCGGCACGCCGAGCTCCTCCTTCAGCAGGCCCGCGATCATGCGTCCGGTCGCGTCCGTCCCACCCCCGGCGCCCCAGGGCACGATCAAGGTGATCGGACGATCGGGGTAGGCGTCGGCCCAGGCGGGTGCCGCGGCGCCAAGTGCCGCCGCGCCCGCCATGGCGGCGCCCAGTACGAGCGATTTCATCTTGTTGAATTTCATCATTTTCTTCCTCCCGGTTGGTTTGATGTTCTGCGCCGCGTTTCGGGCGCTTGTTGGTGCCATGGCAGGGGTTGGCCCGGCCATGGATGGTCATGACCCGCGGCCTCAGGAAAAGAATATGCCGCCGTTTATGTCGACGCAAGCGCCCGTCATGAACGCCGATTGGTCCGAAGCCAGAAAGGCCGTCAGGTTCGCCACGTCCTCGGGCGATCCTTCCCGTTTGAGTGGGGTGGCATTGGCGACGTTCTTGCGCACCTCGTTCTTGGTGAAGGTATTGTGGAAATCGGTGTCGATCATGCCCGGACAGATGGCATTCACGCGAATTTTCGGCCCGAATTCCTTGGCCATGCCGCGCGTCATCGTCATCACCGCGCCCTTGGACGTCGCATAGGCCACCGCACCGGGTCCGCCGCCATCGCGGCCCGCCTGCGAGGCGAAGGCCACGATGCTGCTGCCCTCGGGCATATGCGGTGTCGCTGCCTTGGCGAGATGGAAAAAGGACGTGACGTTCAGGTCCATCACGGTGTTCCAGTGGGCCAGATCCATTTCAGGAAAGGTCTTGCGCGCCACCAGCCCGCCGGTCACATGGACCAGAACGTCGATAGTGTCGCCGAACTCCGATCTTGTCTGATCGACCAGTTTCCCGACATCGGCCGGGTCGGTCATGTCGCCCTGCAGCGCAAATGCCTTGCCGCCCGCTGCCGTGATCTCGGCCACCGCTGAATCGGCACCTTCACTGCTGGAATGATAGTTGATCGCGACGTTTGCTCCGTCCTGGGCCAGACGCATCGCACAGGCGCGTCCGATATCGCGTCCGCCACCGGTTACAATCGCAGTTTTTCCGTTCAATCCCATGAAGTGCCCTCGAATTCACATGTGACGGGTGGTTCTCTCACTCGTTTCTGGCAAAACTGGTATGGTAGTATTCAGATTCTGTCAATCGTCGTTTTTCAGGACTCAATCTTCGAAGTAGTCCGGAAAGTTCTGCGAGGCGCTCGACAGCGTGCCATCGAGGTGGCGCAGATGACAGCGGGTCCGTTCAACCGCCCGCTCCTCGTCGCCATCGCGTATCGCGTCGAATATCTCAGTATGACCCTCCAGGACTTCCTGCATGCCCTGCGCATCGGCTAATTCGAGCGTGCAGGCCCGGTCCGTATGGGCCTTGTTTTCGGCAATGACATTGAAGGCATGCAGCCGATCCGCAGCAAGACAAATCAGGTTGTGGAATTCATAGTCCAGTGCCTTGAGCGCCTCGGCATCGCCGGCATCGACAGCATGCCGCTGCTTGTCCAGATTTTCCCTGATGAGGTCGAGATGTTCCGCCGTGGCGGACGTGCAGGCAACGCGCACCACCTCGACTTCGACCGCGGCCCGGATGAACCGCGTGCCGCGCAGCGTCTGATGCGAAATCTTGCATACCCGCGTCGCCCTCTGCGGCCTGATTTCAAGCAGGTTCAACTCACCCAGCCGCATGAAGGCTTCGCGTACCGGCTGTCGGGAGACGTTGTAGGTTTTCGCGACTTCGACCTCGGAAAGCTTGGTGCCGGGCGGCAGCCGCAACGAGATGATGTTGGACTTCAACTGGCGAAAGACCTCTTCGGTCGTCGTCATCCGTCTGGTCGCTTCGGTTAATTGGTGTTGAAACATACTTCAATCCGTTGGTTGATCGACACGTCGGTGCTGTTGATCGGTCTGAGGCGCTTCTTACGGCCATAGCCTGCCCGCATCAACTTTCTCGCACGAACGGCGCGCCGGGCAAAACCAACCCACTGCACCTTCGCCATGGAGTACGATTAACACAAAGTACCATACTAGTCTGCATTTTTCTTGACGGATGCAGCGGAACGGGCTTATCTCGGTCCAGATTTGTACAGAATCTGAGGGGCCCGACGGGTCCGAATTTAAAAACCGGGAGGAACTAATGGGTTTTTTTGACACTGCACGCACGACTGCCGCGCGGGTAACACGCGGCTTGGTGATCGCAGCGGGGCTGAGTGCCGTCTCACTAACAGGCGCACATGCGCAGGACGTGACGCTGCGCGGCGCAAGCATGTTCGACGAGAACCACGCCTTCACCAAAACGATGCGGAAATTCGAAGAGCTGGTGAATGAGTATTACGACGGCGAGGTGGAATTCGATCTGCGCCTCAATGGGGAACTGGGCGTCGAAAGCGACTATGTGAACTTCCTGCAGCAGGGCGTCGCCATCGATTATACCATCATGGCACCCTCCAATATGGCCAAGTTCGCACCGGCGATCCCCCTGATGGACATGCCGTTTCTGTTCCGCGACCTTGAACACTGGGAAAAGGTCCTTTCCAGTGATGCATTCGCACCGCTCGAGCAAGAGTTGCTAGACAATGCCGATATCAAGATTGTCGGTTACACCGGTGGCGGGGTGCGAAACCTTGTGTCCGCAAAGCCCATCGGAAACTTAGAAGAACTGGCAGGCCACAAGATGCGGGTCATGGGCGCGCCCATTCAGGCGCAGACGTTCTCGGCCCTGACAGCGGCCCCTTCGGCCATCGCCTATAATGAAGTCTACAACGCCATCCAGTCCGGCGTGATCGCGGGGTTTGAAAACGAGGCGGCCAGTATCCAGAACCTCAAGTTCTACGAAGTGGCCCCCTATGTGACGCTGACCAAGCACACGATCACCGTGCGCCCCATCGTCATGAGCAACAAGACCTTCGGCAACCTGCCCGCCGATCTGCAGGCCGCCGTGCTGAAAGCGGGTGCGGAGGCCGGTGCCTTTGGCCGCGAACTGGAATCGCGCGAAGACGCGCAAAAGCTGCAGGAAATGGTCGACGCGGGCCAGATAAAGGTGCAGGAATTCGAGGGCCGTGAAAAGCTGCTCGAAATGGTCAAGCCGGTCCAGGACGCTTTCGCCGCCGAGATCGGGGCGATCGAGCTGCTCGAAAACGTGCGCGGCATGTAAGGCGCGCTCGGGGCATCCCTGACCGGGGGTGCCCCTGCCAGGCTGTCGGGCTCGGACTCTGAACGCTTGGGAGGGGAGAATATCATGGTCGGACGGCTACTCGAACATTTCTGCATCGGTCTGCGCATCCTTCTGGGTTTGCTGATGGCATCGCTCGCTATCCCTGTCGGAATGCAGGTGCTGTCCCGCTACACCGGCATCATCCCCACCTATCTGTGGACCGAGGAACTGGCGACATTCATCTTCGTCTGGGTCGTCATGATCGGCTCGATGGTCGCGGTGTGGGATGGTACCCATTTCGACGTCGTCATCACGCCGGATGCCAACAGCCCGCTTGGCATTCTGGTGCAGACAAGCATCGTATACGTTTTCATCCTGATCTTCGCCATACTCTTTGCCTGGTACGGGATCGAATACGCCAAGGTCGGTTCGATCCAGAGCTCTGTCATGATGCGGCTGAACCTGTTGTGGACCTATGTCACCGTGCCGCTCGCCGGTGCGATCTGGGCGATCTTCAGCGCCTATCGCCTTTACGAGGCGCTCACCACCTACCGCGCGTCGAGAGGTTCTGCATCATGATCGTTTCCACCGGTCTCGCCAGTGCCATCCTGGTTGGTGGCTTCCTGCTGCTGATTGCGATCCGCGTGCCGGTCGCCTTCGCCCTGGGGATCGCGACGATCCCCATCGTCGTGCTCGATATCCGTCTAACGCCATTCATTATCCTCGACCGGATGTTCCAGTCCTACAATTCCTTCATCCTGCTGGCGGTGCCGTTCTTCCTGCTGGCGGCGAACCTGATGAACTCTGGCAAGATCACGGAGAAGCTCATTGATCTTGCGCGCGTGCTGACCGGCTGGATGCCGGGGGGGTTGGGCCATGTGAACGTGGCTGTTTCGATGCTCTTCGCCGGCATTTCGGGGTCGTCTACTGCCGATGCCGCCGGCACCGGCAAGATCCTGATCCCCGCGATGGTCCGCGAAGGTTATGACACCCGCTTTGCCATCGCCATAACCGCCTGTTCGTCCGTCATGGGCGTGATCATCCCGCCCAGCATCCTGATGGTCGTCTGGGGCGGCGTGATGCAGATTTCCGTGGGCGCACTGTTCCTGGCGGGTGCCATACCGGGCCTGCTGATCGGCTTTGCCCTGATGGCGACGGTCTATGGCTATGCCAAGGTCTATGACTACCCCATCGCCCTGCGCCCAACCTTCGCCGAGTTCTGGAGCGCGTTCAAAGGGGCGGCACTTGCCATGCTCACCCCCATACTCGTCATCGGCGGCATCGTGGGCGGTATTGTGACCCCGACCGAAAGCGCCATCATCGCGGCCGGTTACGCTCTGATCCTGGGCGTCTTCGTCTACCGTACCGTCACGGTCCGCGATCTGGGGCACATTTTCTACGACACGGGGCGCTTTGCCTCGATTTCGCTTTTCGCCATCGGGACCGCATCCGCATTCGGATGGATGCTGGCATTCTTCAACGTGCCGCGCCTGATCGTCGACACCCTGACCGCCTATCAGTTCGGGACGTTCGGCACCGCGCTGGTGATCGCGGCACTGTTCCTGTTCTTCGGGCTCTTCATCGATGCCATCCCCACAATCATCATTCTGGGCACCGTATTGATGCCGGTGGCGCTTGCTGCGGACATCCATCCGATCGCCTTCGCCATTATCGGGATCATCTCGCTGGCCTTTGGCCTCGTCACGCCGCCTTACGGATTGTGCCTGCTGATATCGGCGGCCATCGGGGGCATGAATGTCGTCAGCGTGATGCGCGACGTCTGCATCATCCTGGCCCCGATGCTGTTGATCCTGATCCTGATCATCCTGGTCCCGGAGATCGCGCTTTGGCTGCCGCGCAGCCTCATGCCGATGTCGTTCCAATGACGAAAGCGTTCACGACATGAGGGCCGTCTGGCGCTGGTTCGGGCCGGACGATCCGATCACGCTGACCCAGATACGGCAAGCCGGTGCATCGGGCATCGTCACGGCCCTGCACGACCGCGCCCCGGGCGAGATCTGGCCAGCCGAAGAGATCGCGGACATCAAGGCGATGATCGAAGCGGACGGCCTGACCTGAGACGTGTGCGAATCGATCTGGATGTCAGACGAGATCAAGCTGAAGGGCAGCGCCGCCAGGGCGGAAATCGAAGCATGGGTGCAGACTATGCGCCACCTCGCTGAGGCGGGCATCAGGACCGTCTGCTACAACTTCATGCCTCTGCTGGACTGGACCCGCACGGACCTCGATCACCACGTCGAGGGCCGTGGCCGCGCGCTGCGCTTCGACATGGTCGATTTCGTGGCCTACGACGCGGACAATGACTATCCCGAGGGTATCCTGCGCGCCGCCACGGCCCGATACCGGAACATGACTGCGGCCGAACGGGAAGCGCTCGAACGCAACATCATCGCGGGGCTGCCAGGCAGCGCCACCGGATTCACGCGGGACCGGATGCGAAAGGGCATCAACGCCTTCTCGCGGCTTTCCCACGATGACCTGCGCGCAAACCTCGCCGCCTTTTTCGGCGCGGTCCTACCCGAGGTCGAAGTACTGGGTATCAAACTGGCGATCCATCCCGACGATCCGCCGATGCCGCTTTTCGGTCTGCCACGCTGTGTCTCGACAGCAGACGATCTGCGCTTCCCGCTGGCCAGCCATCCGGGCACCGCGAGCGGGCTGACCTTCTGCACGGGCTCCCTGGGCGCGCATCCTGACAACGATCTGCCGGGTATGGTCCGGGAATTCGGCAACCGGATCCATTTCGCACATCTGCGCGACGTCCAGCATTAAGCGAACCGCAGTTTCTTCGAGGGGGCCGTTTTCGAGGGCAGCGCGCCGATGGTGGACGTGTTGGCTGAACTGGTGGAAGCCGAACGCAGAACTGTAACCGGCCCATTGCCATTCCGCCCCGACCACGGACACCTGCTGGATTTCGAAAGCGACCGAAAGTCGAACCCGGTTACTCCTATCTGGGCCGCCTCAAGAGCCTCGCAGAGTTGCAGGGGGCCTTTGCTGTTCTGGGTGCGCTCCCCGTGCATGGTCGGGATCGACTGGAAGGACGGACATGACCGTAATCCTCGGTATTGGTGAATGCATGGTCGAACTGTCGCCGCAAGGCGCCGGGCTGTGGCGCCAGGCCTTTGCCGGCGATGTGTTCAATGCACTGTGGTATGCTAGGGCGCGGTTCGCGCGCCGATGTCACGGTCTCGTTTCACACCGCCCTCGGCACCGACCCCCTGTCAGACCAGATGCTGGAATTCGCCCGGAGCGCCGGTATCGAATGTACGGACATCCCGCGCCTGCCAGACCGCAGGCCGGGGCTCTATTCGATCCATCTGCAAGGGGCCGAGCGTAGTTTCACCTACTGGCGGGATACCTCTGCGGCGCGTTTGATGATGCGATACCCCGAAGCGCTCTGGCTGAAAGTCGCGGCGGCGGACATCCTTTATATTTCCGGCATCACCCTAGCCATTCTTCCCCGGCGCGATTGCGAGAATCTGCTGAATAACCTGCCGCGCCACAAGGCAAATTCCGCCGCCATCGCCTTTGATCCCAACATACGCCCGCATCTGTGGGACGACGGCGACCGAATGCGATCCGTCATCAATCAGGCTGCTGCGCTGTCGGATATCATTCTGCCAAGTTTCGACGATGAACGCTCCGCGTTTGGCGACCCTGACCCCGAAACCACCGCCAAGAGATATCGCGCACTTGGCGCTAACCACGTGGTGGTCAAGAACGGCCCCGACGATACGATCCACCTGCATGCGGGCGACATGATACGGTTTCCTGTCGCTCGGATCGATGGGGTCATCGACACGACGGCAGCGGGAGACTCGTTCAACGGCGCCTATGTGGCGGCATTGGTTGGGGGCTGTCGGCGAGCGACGCGATTGCAAAGGCTCAGCAGTGTGCCGGGCAGGTCATTCAGCACAAGGGCGCTCTGGTGGCCCAATCAGAACTGTCTCTGTGAAGGTCCGACAATGTGCCATGTTCCCAACCTGTTCGAGGCCAGCAAACCACCCGGAATCGTCGACGCGACCGACCCTTGATGGTTTCGATGCGCTCGGAACCATTGACATCGCACTTGGCAATAACGCGACCTCGCCCAACGAAGTGGCGGAGTGAGATGGAGCGCCTCCATAGACCAGTCGATTGAACGGTACGAACGGACGGCTCACTGGGAGGGCACTGGCGCGTTGGAATTGTTTATGGGGGCCGTCCTTCAGCGGAGTCTGAGGCGTCGACATTGGCGCGTCTGCGGCGGAAGGCAACAGGCTACCGGGCTCGATTGTTGAATCCAGCCGCGACAAAGTTCAACCTTCGTGACCGCTCAGTACGGCTACTGTCGGCTAACTGAAGGAAGGGCGTCCTGAAAATGCGGTGTCATTCACTACATGCATCGGCTGTTGCCGCATGAACCTTTTTTCACATTTTCCGTTTCAAAATACGCAGCAAAGGGATGGTTTGAATTTGGCGCCTTAATTCGGCGCCTTATGATGACGGTCAATGGCCGCTTCGGCGAAAAGGGCTACATCGCAGCAAAAGGCTTGCCGCAAGTGCGAGGAAATGCTGCGTGTGCAATGGCCGCGCCAGCAAAAGTCCGGTTTGTTCCGCGACCCGGTCGTTGCGATATCTGAATTGCTGCACGTTGCCGTCAATGTCGGCAATGCGGGCTGCGACCGCAGCATCGGGAAGGTACACCGGATGTCGGCTTTGGGCCGTTTGAGGCCTCCTGATCTGGGCATGCATATCAGCGGCGTGGGAACCAAAGCGCGAAGTCGCCAGGCCTTCCGATTGAAAGGTGTCGAGTATCAAGTTTTCCCTGCCAATGGCTACGAGAAGCCAGAATTGCCCAACTATGCTGCACATTTTGCTGCACAATCCGCAGCACGCCGCGATCCCGTATTCAACAAAAACAATCACTTAACCAACTGATAAGCAATAACTTTCGGACTTCGTCTCCGCCACCCACCCCAAGTATCTGATTTCATGTCTAAAATCCGAAGTAGTCAACAGCCACCGTGGTCAACTGTTACCCACGCGGGCGGCTCCAAGACGAACGAGACAAAGGGCATGGAAC
>Ga0316204_10006218_pt1 | contig 18575 bp, 19 predicted proteins | sample 6monrhotite_MG_2_FD_205661 | JGI IMG/M metagenome (GOLD analysis project Ga0316204, IMG submission 205661) | Microbial mat bacterial communities from mineral coupon in-situ incubated in ocean water Damariscotta River, Maine, United States -... | ecosystem: Environmental > Aquatic > Marine >... | reverse complement strand
CCTGAGTGACGAGGTTTATACCGATCTGAGCGTCGACAGCACCGGGCGCGGTGAAGTCACGATCAACCTCGATCTGTCGTCGAATATCACCCTGCGCGGGCGGGTGGATACCGACGGCCGATCCGGCCTCGGCCTGTTCTTCGAGCGTGATTACTAGGGGATCGACCGGAACATTTGAGCCCCCTCAAACCGGTCGCGATGCACGACATAAAAGACACTCAAATGCTTCGATAAGGTGATCCATCATCAAATGCGCCCAGGGGTTCGATGCGTCAGAGTAAGAACCCCCCGGCCGGTTCGCGGGATCCGGGGCGGTCAGCCCGCGCGTTTCTCCAGCACCTTCCGCAACGCCGGACGCTGCTTCATACGGTCGAAATAGGCCTGCAGCCGGGGTTCGGAAATCTCGAATTTCGCGGCCTTGGCCCAGATCAGGCAATGGGTCAGCACAATATCGGGCACCGTCATGGCGTCGCCGGTAACGAATTCCGCGTCCCCCATCCGTTCCGCGAAACTGGCCTGATTGCGCGCGAATTCCCAGCGCAGCGAGTCCTTGACCCCGGCCACGCGCTTGTCTTCGGGCAGGATGAAGCTGTGGCGTGCGCCGGTCCAGAGCACCGCGTCGAATTCATCGAGGATGCAATGCAGCAGCGCATCCTGACGGGCGCGGGCCAGCGTTCCGGCGGCGGCGGTGAACTGGCCATGCGCATCCGCCAGATACTGGATGATCGCCGTCGAATCGGTGATCGGCTCGCCATCGACCAGCAGCACCGGAACCTTGCCGCGCGGATAATGCCGGGTGACGTCCAGACTGTGCGGTTTGACGGCGGTATGCTCGTAGGGAACACCGAGTTCTTCAAGCATCCAGACGGCACGGGCGGCGCGTGTCGATGTTGCACCGATCACGATATAGGTCGGCTGGGTCATGGTCGTCTCCTGTCTGATTTGGCGCATCAAGCCATGACGCCGCCGCCGGTGCAAGCGCCACATGCGCCAGACAGCGTGCAAGGGATAAGGGCGGTCATCAGCGCCGGGATGGCTCGGTTGATCGCCAGCTATACGGCGCTCTGCTGTTCGCCGCGCAGCCCGCAATTGCGCAGGTGCGTCACCGCCGCCCCGCCATCCGCGACAGCCGGATCAGGGCGCGTTCGGCCAGTGCCCGCGTTGGTGCGCGTGTTGACGAGCGCAGCGCCAGATCGGTCGCCGTCAGATCGCGCAGCGCATCCTCGACGCGCGGTAAGGACCAGTTCTGCGCCTGCCGCAGCAAGCGTTCGCGACGCGGGCCAAAGACCGGAGGCCGCAGAGCGCCAATCGCCTGTTGCGGGCCGCGCGGATCACTGACCAGCGCATGAAGCATCTTGAAATGCCGCGCCGCGCCGATGCAGACCGCGACCGGTTGCACCCCCTGCGCCGCCAGCCGCGCCAATATCGGAGCCAGTTCACCGATCCGTCCCTCGGCCATCGCGTTCAGGATATCGTCGATCTCGGCTTCGGTGCTTTGCGGTGCCAACATGCCGATCTCGGCGGGGGTCAGCGGTGCCGCGTCGCTCAGCTTATACAGCGCAATACGCGTCAGCGTCTGGCGAAAATCGCCCGGCTCGAGGGTCATGGCCAGCGCGCCAAGGTCGCGCGCCGCGTCGGGCGACAGGCCGGTCAGCCCTTCGGCGGCCAGCATCTGTTCGATTTCGGCGCGTCCGGGCGGGTCGTCATAGACCGCCAGACACAAAGCGCGGCGATCCGTCTCGAAGAGTTTGCGCAGTTTCGAGGTCTTGGCCAGCGCCCCGCCGGTGGCCACGATCAGCGCGTCGCCCTCGGCCCAATCGCTGAGCGCGGTTTTCATCCCCTCCAGCGCGTGTTCGTTGGCGTCATCGACGATCACGACACGCGGACCGGGAAAGAACCCCTGCGCGCGCGCCGAATCCAGCGCCGCAGCAGGATCCTTGCGCAGATCGCCGCCGGGCATCCGGGTCAGCCGCATCTCTGCCTCGGCCTCGGGCCCGGCGTGCGCCAACACCAGTTTCGCGCGTTTCTCAGCGACGCGCATCGCGTCGGCACCATAAATCAGGATCGCCGGAACGCGCGGATCGGGCCGGTTCAGAAAGCCCACGGCATCGCGGGGCGACAGCTTCATGCGGCGGTCAGGCCGGGTTCGGTATAGAGCCGCGTCGCCAAAGCCTCGGCGAGAATGCGCATCAGGCGCAATTCGGCGTCTTCCTTGGCGGTCAGGGTCGCCAATTGTGTGCTGGTGGTCGAATAGGTCGTGTTGTTGCTGACCTCGCCGTTCGCCACTTCGGCCTGTGCAGCAAGATCAACCACAGAATATTCGAGCGTGCCGAAGATCTGCACCCGCGTCGCGCCGAAATTCTGCACCACGCCGCCACCGATCTCCTCTTTGGTGATGGTATACGAAAGCTGGTAGCGTTCGGTGTTGGGTCGCCCCAGAATATCCTCGAAGGCGGTCACGAACTGGAAGTCGTCGCGCGTCACCGGGTCAGCCAGCCGGATCGCGCCGCGCAGCGCGCGCCCCTGACCCTGCCTGCCATAGACCGGGCGAAACGAGCAGCCCGTGGTCAGAGCCAAAGCGCCAAGCCCGGCCAGAAATCCGCGTCGATCAGACAACAACATTCACAATCCGCCCCGGCACAACGATAACCTTTTTCGGCGTAACGCCACCCAGCGCCCGCACCACAGCTTCGTCGGCCAGCGCAAGTTTTTCAACCTCTTCCTTGCCGGCATCCGCAGCGACGGTGATTTCGGCCTTGCGCTTGCCGTTGATCTGCACCGGCAAGGTGACGGTGTCATCGACCAGCATGGCGGGGTCGGCTTTGGGCCACGGGGCCTCGGTCACCAAGCCATCGCCGCCCAGATGGTGCCACAGTTCTTCCGCCAGATGCGGCGTCATCGGTGCCATCAACTGCGCCAATACGCGCGCCGATTCTTTCTGCATCCGGGCCGAAGCCTTGGATTTCGACAGGATATTGGTGAATTCATACAGCTTGGCGATCGCCTTGTTGAATGCGAATCCCTCGATCATCGTGGTTACGTCATCCACCGCGCGGTGCAGGGCGCGGGCCAGATCGGTGTCGTCACCGGCGTCATTCCCGGGGGCATCGGCGGGCATCGCGGCGATGCGTTCGCCCAACACCCAGACCCGGCCCAGATGCTTGAAGGTCGCCTCGGCCCCGGCGCTGGTCCATTCCACGTCGCGCTCGGGCGGGCTGTCGGACATCACGAACCAACGCGCCGTATCGGCGCCGAATCGCTCGATGATATTGACCGGATCGACGACGTTCTTCTTGGATTTCGACATTTTCACCGACGAGGTGGTCTCGACCGGTTCGCCGGTGGCGATCAACCTGCCCTCGGACACGTCCTCGGGCAGGTGATAGATCGGTCGCCCGCGCGCATCGCGGGTCAGATAGATCTCATGCGTCACCATGCCTTGGGTGAACAGCGCATCGAAGGGTTCAATGGCACTGACGGGCAGGTGCCCGGTCTTGTGCATCGCCCGCGCAAAGAACCGCGAATACAGCAAGTGCAGAATCGCGTGCTCGATACCGCCGATGTATTGATCGACATTCATCCAGTAGGCGGCCTCGGCCAGATCGGTCGGGGTGGCGGCATGGGGTGCGGTGAAACGCGCGAAATACCACGACGAATCGACAAATGTGTCCATCGTATCGGTTTCGCGAAGGGCATCCGCCCCGCAGGACGGGCAGGCGCAGTTGCGCCACGTCGGATGGCGGTCCAGCGGGTTGCCGGGTTTGTCGAAATTGACATCATCCGGCAGGCGAATCGGCAGGTTTTTCTTTTTCTCGGGCACCACGCCGCAGGCATCGCAATGCACCACGGGGATCGGGCAGCCCCAGTAGCGCTGGCGGCTCAGGCCCCAGTCGCGCAGGCGGTATTTCACCTGCCCGGTGCCCAGATCATGCGCCTCGAAGTAATCGATTGTGGCGTCGATGGCCTCTTGGCTGGTGGTTTCGCGAATCCCGGCGAAATGGTCGATAAAGACCACGGTTTCGGTTTTGGCGGGCACCAGCGCTTCGTTTTCGACCTCAACCTCGGCGCCCGGCAGATAGAAGGCATTGCGCACCGGCAGATCGTATTTGCGCGCGAAATCGAGGTCGCGCTGATCATGCGCCGGGCAGCCGAACACCGCCCCGGTGCCATAGTCCATCAGCACAAAATTACCGACCCAGACCGGCAATTCGAGATCCGGATTGATCGGGTGGCGCACTGATATCCCGGTGTTGACGCCCTTCTTCTCGGCCTTTTCCATCGCCGCTTCGGTGGTGTCCATCTTGCGGGCTTCGGCGATAAAACCGGCCAGTTCGGCGTTATCCTTGGCCAGCGCGTGCGACACCGGATGTTCGGGCGAGATCGCGAGGAAACTGGCGCCGTGCATCGTATCGGGGCGCGTCGAATAGCACAGGATCGGCGCGCCGCCGTCGATACGGTGGAACGGGATTTCGATGCCGCGCGATTTGCCGATCCAGTTTTCCTGCATCAGGCGGACCTTGGCGGGCCAGTTTTCCAGCGTATCCAGCGCCTCCAGCAACTCCTCCGAGTAATCGGAAATCTTGAAGAACCACTGCGTCAACTCGCGCTTTTCAACCTCGGCATTCGAGCGCCAACCCTTGCCGTCGATCACCTGCTCGTTGGCCAGAACCGTCATGTCGACCGGATCCCAGTTGACCACCGCGTTCTTGCGATACACCAGCCCGGTCTTCAGCATGTCGAGGAACATCGCCTGCTGCTGGCCGTAATACTCAGGGTCACAGGTGGCGAATTCGCGGCTCCAGTCGATCGACAGGCCCAGCGGCTTCATCTGGCCCTTCATCACCTTGATGTTGTTATAGGTCCAAGTCGCCGGGTGGCCGCCTTCCTGCATCGCGGCGTTTTCGGCGGGCATCCCAAATGCATCCCAGCCCATCGGATGCAACACGCTGAAACCCTGTGCCTTTTTATACCGCGCGACGACATCGCCCATGGTGTAATTGCGCACATGGCCCATGTGGATGCGCCCCGACGGATAGGGGAACATCTCGAGCACATAGTATTTCGGTCGCGCCGGATCGGCCCTCGCGGTGAAGCAACCGGCGGTGTCCCAGGCCGTTTGCCAGCGGGGTTCGATGTCTTGCGGCTGATAGCGGGCGTCGGATGGGCCTGACATGGTCTGTATCCTGGATATGAAAAAGCCGGGCAGATGGGCCCGGCGGTGTCTTACTATCGGCGGCCCGAGGGGTCCAGCCCGCCGAATCATATGCGGTATCGGGATGGCGCGCCGTAGTGGCGGCCTTACAGGTCCAGCTCGCGAATGCGAATCTGGCGGGCGCGGGTCAAAATGGCGTTTTCGACGGCGCGCACGGTCTCGGCGCTGGCCGGTCCGCCGCGTGTCATCAGTGCGATATTCAACGACCGCGCATCAAGCGCCGCGTCGGTCACCGCGATGGTCGCGCGGTAAGGGCGCCCACCGCCCGGCGGGGTGCCGAACCCGGTGGTGATCACCCCTGAGAACGGATCAACGGTTTCCACCGGCAGGAAATCCAGAACCTCTAGCGCGGCGGTCCAGATATAGCGGTTCACGGTCAGCACCGTCGCGGGATCCTGACGGCCCGAGAACAGATCCCAGACAGAATCAGTCGAGCCGGTATCAATCGCGCGCTGCTCGCGCGTATAGGCGTTGGCCGCCGCCTGATCGTCCGCACGGTTGCCTCCGAACAGGTTGCTCATCCGTCCTCCGCAGCCCGAAAGGACCAGTGTCGCGCTCAGCGCCACGATGATTGCCGTTGCCGGTTTTTTCGCCATTTGCCGTTCCCGCCCCAACCATAAAAAAGCTGCGCATATATAGTGTATGCAAGAAAACACTGCGTTGCGCGCGTATTGACGCTGTATCTAAACGAGGGGCGGGGATCGAACAAGCGGTTTGCAAGAGCCGCGCGCAAGGCCCGCGCAAAGACTCGCTCAGAACGTGTTTTCAGCACTATGGCGGGGGTGTGACCGCTGCGTGGCAAATCTGCACCACAAAAATCCGGAGTTCTCGGGCCCGTTGCCCGGTTCTTGCAAAGAAGTCGCGAAGATTAGAAACAGGCTGTGACCCAGCTTACAGACAAGGTGGGCTACGGAATCATTAGACGAGGGAAAAGTCATGAAAAATCTTCTTCTTGCTTCGACCGCTCTGGTGCTGTCGGCTGGTATTGCCAACGCACAAGCTGTCAGCATCAGCGGCGAAGGCCGCATGGGCATCATGGGCGTCAATGGCGGCGGCGGTTGGACGTGGATGCAGGAAAATCGCCTGCAGTTCAACTTCAGCGTTTCGGTTCAGGGCGACCACGGCCTGACCTTCGGCGCTTACTCGCGCGCTCGTATTCAAGCCTCGGCCACCAACACCTTCGGTGAGTCGCGCGTTTGGGTTGAATCGAACGGCTTCCGCCTGACCTTCGGCAACAACGACGGCGCGTTCCGCGGCGCTGGTGTTTCGCACGGCTACGCTGGTGGCTGTGGCGTTGGCTACGAAGGTGGTCAGCAGTGTGGTGACTCGGCAGGCCTGCTGAGCGTCACTCAGGCTCACAACTCGACCGGTCAGCACAACAACGTTGTCACCGGCCTTCCGGGCACCGGCCGCGCGCGCATCGACTACACCATGGGCGATACCCGTGTTGCTCTGTCGCATGACCGCAACGGTTCGACCGAATTCGGCGTACGCTCTTCGTTCGACGCGTTCACCGTCGCACTGGGCTACACCAACAACGGTGGTGCTGCATCGGCATTCCAATCCGTCTGGGCTCTGTCGGGTCACTATAACGGCGGTTCCTGGGGTGTTGGCGCAGTTGTTGCCAACGGCAACGGCGTGACCAACTACTCGCTGTCGGGCAATGCTCAACTGGGCGGCGGCAACCTGTATGGCTATGTCGGTCGTGTCGGTGGCGCAAACACCTACGGCCTGAGCTATGGCTACGGTCTGGGTGGCGGTGCAACCGCAACCATCGGCGCCGAGCGTGTTGGTGGCACCACGACCGCTTCGGTCGGCGTTGCCTTCGGCTTCTGATCAACCCAAGTGTTGAACAGCGAAGAGCGGGCCATTGGCCCGCTCTTTTGCATTTGTGAGCTGGTGCTCGGATGAATATGGCTTTTATGCATCACTCGCGTGGCGGTTTATGGGGCATCGCCTGACTATTCTTGTTTCCTTGAGGGGAATCATGGAGACAAGGAGCAGGACCACCGGCAGCGACTCGCTGGTTAATGAGCAGAAATAATGAGGTTAGCTATGAAAAAAATCCTACTCGCAACGACCGCACTGGCCTTGTCGGCTGGCATCGCCAACGCACAAGCCGTCAGCATCAGCGGTGAAGGCCGCATGGGCATCATGGCGCGTAACGCCGGTGTCTGGACCTGGACCCAGGAAAATCGCCTGCAGTTCAACTTCAGCGTTTCGGTTCAGGGCGACCACGGCCTGACCTTCGGCGCTTACTCGCGCGCTCGTATTCAAGCCTCGGCCACCAACACCTTCGGTGAGTCGCGCGTTTGGGTTGAATCGAACGGCTTCCGCCTGACCTTCGGCAACAACGACGGCGCGTTCCGCGGCGCTGGTGTTTCGCACGGCTACGCTGGTGGCTGTGGCGTTGGCTACGAAGGTGGTCAGCAGTGTGGTGACTCGGCAGGCCTGCTGAGCGTCACTCAGGCTCACAACTCGACCGGTCAGCACAACAACGTTGTCACCGGCCTTCCGGGCACCGGCCGCGCGCGCATCGACTACACCATGGGCGATACCCGTGTTGCTCTGTCGCATGACCGCAACGGTTCGACCGAATTCGGCGTACGCTCTTCGTTCGACGCGTTCACCGTCGCACTGGGCTACACCAACAACGGTGGTGCTGCATCGGCATTCCAATCCGTCTGGGCTCTGTCGGGTCACTATAACGGCGGTTCCTGGGGTGTTGGCGCAGTTGTTGCCAACGGCAACGGCGTGACCAACTACTCGCTGTCGGGCAATGCTCAACTGGGCGGCGGCAACCTGTATGGCTATGTCGGTCGTGTCGGTGGCGCAAACACCTACGGCCTGAGCTATGGCTACGGTCTGGGTGGCGGTGCAACCGCAACCGTCGGCGCCGAGCGTGTTGGCACCGTAACGACCGCTTCGGTCGGTGTTGCTTTCGGCTTCTGATCAACCCAAGTGTTGAACAGCGAAGAGCGGGCCATTGGCCCGCTCTTTTGCATTGGCGCAGCCGGTATCTTGTCGGCGGGACATCGCGCATCCCGGTATGGCGTGGTTTCAGGCAGCGTTACGGCATGATAAAGCTTGGGAATACTCAGGTTGGAAGACCCATGCAAAAGCTGTTGCTCGCCATTACAATGATGCTGTCGACCCCCGCTGTCGCGGAAATCACGACGTCGATCGACGCGCGATTCGGTGTTGGCTATCGGTCCGACCCCAGCAGCGCGCAAAGCAATCTGCAATCGCTGTATGAGGGGCGCTTCACGACCTCCATCACGCATCAGGCGGACAACGGGTTGCAGTTTCGGTTCGATCTGGGCGTCGTCATCGGCAACATCGACTCGCCGCGACCGCGTGATTACCCGGCGCTGCCCAATGGGTCGCAATTCGGCCTCGACTGATCCTCTTTCCTTTTCGAAATGCCTGTGGCTTTCTGCGCAAAACGCGAAAGGAAGGCCGATGACGCTTGCCGCAATCACCGAACGACTCCGGGTCGCCGAGGCCTTGGCCGGGCGCGACGCCGGATCGGTTACGTTGATCGCCGTCTCGAAGGTGCAAACCGAAGAGCGGGTGCGCGCGGTGTTGGACCAAGGCCAGCGGATCTTTGGCGAGAACCGGGTGCAGGAAGCGCAGGGCCGCTGGCCGGTGTTGCAGCAGGACTACGCGGGTGTCTCGCTGCATCTGATTGGCCCGTTGCAGACCAACAAGGCGCGCGCCGCCGTCGAGATGTTCGATGCGATCCATTCGGTTGACCGGCTCAAGCTGGCGCAGACCCTTGCACGGCTTGCGCAGGAGCGAGGGCACTGCCCGCAGCTGTTCGTTCAGGTGAATACCGGGGCCGAGTCGCAGAAAGCCGGGGTGCTGCCCGAGGACGCCGATCAGATGATCGCCCAGATGCGGGGGCTGGATCTGCCGGTGGTCGGTGCGATGTGCATCCCGCCCTTTGACGAAGACCCGGCACCGCATTTTCGCACGCTGGCCGGGATCGCGGCGCGCAACGGGTTGGCGGGATTGTCGATGGGCATGTCGGATGATTTCGAACTGGCGGTTGCGCTGGGGGCCACGCATATCCGGGTCGGATCGGCGATCTTTGGCACACGCGGCGGCTGAGCCGGTCCTGTTGGGCCGCGCCTCGGGGGCATCGAGCCCCCTCATCGCGGCGCGTATCGCGCAGGGGGCGTTGCCCCCTCAGCGGCTGCGCCGCTTCACCCCCAGGATATTTTTGGACAGATGAGGACGTCAGTGGCCCAGGTGTCAGGCGCTGGTTTGTCACCTGCTGTGGGCAAGGTTGGTGACAGGCCAGCGTAGCAAGGAGATGAAGAGCGCTCAGGGTCGCACGATGACGGCGCTGCGGGGTGTGAGATTGCGGGCGATCCAGAGCAGGTCTTTGCGCGCGAAGGCGATGCAGCCAGCGGTGGGGTAGCCGGGTTGCCGCCAAGTGTGCAGGAAAATTGCAGAACCCCTGCCGGTCATGGCCGGGGTGTTCCAGTCGGTGGTCAGGATCAGATCGTAAAGCGGGTCGGCGCGGCGCAGCGTTTCGTGGCTGGCAAGGAAAGGCGCGCGCACGGGTTGATTGTAAGCGGGGTGCGCCTGGTCGTCGCACCACAGGTCGCGTGGGCCGATCGGTCGGGCGCCGGGCGGCAACCAGCGGGCCGCGATGCGGTCGGGGCGAAACCAGATGCCGGTGATACGGTGGCGGCCTGCCGGGGTCGCGCCATCGCCCTCGGTCTTGTTACGGGTAATGCCGCCGCGTCCGATACTGCATGGCAGGATGCGGCCCCCAAAGCGCACCCCGGTTGGGGTGAGCACCAGATCGTGCCGGGTCACAACAGGTGTCCCGATTTCGCGGCTTTGGTTGCCAGATAGGCGGCGTTTTCCGCGGTCAGGCCCACCTTGAGCGGCACACGTTCGGTCACCGTGATGCCGCCGCGTTCCAGCATGGCGCGTTTCTTCGGGTTGTTGGTGAGAAGACGGACCTGAGAAAACCCCAACCGCCGCAACAGTTCCGCGCCCAGACGAAAATCGCGCTCGTCGTCTTCAAAGCCCAGACGATGGTTGGCTTCGACGGTATCAAAGCCCTGATCTTGCAGCGAATAGGCGCGCATCTTGTTGGCCAGTCCGATACCGCGCCCCTCTTGATTGAGATACAGCAAGACCCCGGAGCCCGCATCCTGCATCGCAGTAAGTGCGGCGTGCAATTGCGGGCCGCAGTCGCATTTCAGCGACCCCAGCACGTCGCCGGTAAAACACGCCGAATGCAGGCGGGTCAGAACCGGTTCGTCGCGCATCGGACGCCCAACCTCGATGGCGTAATGTTCGACGCCGCCGTCTTGTGGGCGAAACACATGCAAGCGCCCGGCACCGGCAAGGCGCATCGGCAGGCCAGCGGCGACCACCGGGTCAAGCCGGGTTTCGGGCGCGAGGGTTTCTGCGGCGGTCAGATGGGTCAGCCCCTGCGTTGCGGACCGGGCCTGCGCCAGTGGCAGGCCGACGACCACGGCGGCGGGCAGCAGCTGTGCGGATTTCACCAGACGGATGGCGGCGCGGTGCAGGCCGGGATCGCCCTCGCGCTGCGTATCGAGCGGCCCTTTCATCGGATGCGCCAGATCATCCGCCGGATCGGCCAGCGCCTCGATCCAGCCAACCCCGGCGTCCGGCGGCAAGGAGACGCGGGCCAGATCGCCGTCATAGGCCCGCGCCTTGAGGGTCTGTGCGCGGTGTGCGGTCAGTGCCACCACCGGAGCGCCGAACGCGCGCATTGCCTCGAGCCGCTGAGTGCCGAGGGTCTCGGCCGCAGCGATCAGCGCCGCCGATCCACCGTCGGTCAGAACCACCGGCAGGCCCATGCGCAGGTCGGCGCGGGCGCGATTGAGGCGTTCAAGGGGGCTGGGCGACAACAACATCATGTCCTTAGCTGAAACATTTCACCTGAGGATGTAAGACAGGACGGGGCAAAATGAAACATAACCCGGCGTTTCGACACGTCCGCGTGAGATTTCGCGCCTATTCTTGAACGATCCGCCGCGAACCGACACTTAATAAGGGAAGCGCATTGGTTTCCGAGGAGTGACAAGATGTCGAAACTGAACAAGATCCTGTTGGTTGACGATGATGACGACCTGCGCGAGGCGCTGGCGGAGCAGCTTGTATCGACCGAGGAGTTCGACACCTTCGAGGCCGATAGCGGAGCCACGGCGATGGAACGCGTGCGCGACGAGCAATATGATCTGGTGATCCTTGATGTCGGATTGCCGGACACGGATGGCCGCGAGTTGTGCAAACGGATGCGCAAGGCGGGCGTGAAATGCCCGGTGCTGATGTTGACCGGTCACGATTCGGATGCGGATACCATCCTTGGACTGGAGTCCGGCGCCAATGATTACGTGACCAAGCCGTTCAAGTTTCCGGTGCTGTTGGCCCGCATTCGGGCGCAGTTGCGCCAGCACGAGCAATCCGAGAATGCGGTGTTCCAACTGGGCGATTATCAATTCAAGCCCGCCCAGAAGATGCTGATTGACACCAAGGATCGCAAGATCCGGTTGACCGAGAAAGAGACCAACATCCTGAAGTTCCTGTACCGGGCACCGGAGGGTCTGGCACCGCGCGAGGTGCTGCTGCATGAGGTCTGGGGTTACAACGCCGGGGTCACCACCCATACGCTTGAGACCCATATTTACAGGCTGCGTCAAAAGATCGAACCCGATCCCTCCAGCGCGCGTCTGCTGGTCACCGAGCCGGGCGGCTATCGGCTGGTGCCGTAAGCGCCGCCGGTGGCTGCGGCCCCTTTGTTGCGGGATTTACCAAGTATAAAGAGTTTGATGCGAGACTGAGCAAGCGCATTCCCACCCCTTTACATGTCGGGGTCATGACATGTTTCCTCCCTGTTGGACTGATCCGGGCCTCGGCCCGGATCTTTTTTATCCGTGAACCGGGGTGTTGATCTGGATCAAAGCAACATCTCGCAGACACCTTTATCCAAGGTCTACTCCCTGTTGGACTTGGCCCCGTTGGCAAACTTGCCGTCGGGGCCTTTCTTTTGGCGCGCTGCACGGTCGGTTTTGCGTTTCCAGCTTGTGGCGGGCGGTATAGACCGGGGTCTCAAACCACAGGAGCACTCATGGCGTTTACCCTGGCCACATGGAACATCAACTCGGTCAGGCTGCGCGCCGGGCTGGTGGAAAAACTGCTGACCGAGGAAGCGCCGGATGTGCTGTGCCTGCAGGAATGCAAGAGCCCGGCAGAGTTGATCCCGGCAGAGGTTTTTGCGGCCTGTGGCTATGGGCATATCGTGGCGCGGGGGCAAAAGGGCTATAACGGAGTTGCGATCCTGTCGCGGCTGCCGCTGCGCGACGCGGGGCATATCGACTGGTGCGAAAAGGGCGATGCGCGCCATGTCGCGGCGGAGTTGGAAAACGGCGTGGTGATCCACAATTGTTATGTGCCAGCCGGGGGCGATGTGCCGGACCGCGTGGTGAACGACAAATTCGGCCACAAGCTGGATTTCGTAGCCGAGATGCGCGACCGGTTCCGGGCCGAGCGGCCGGGCAAGGCGATCCTCGTCGGGGATCTGAATATTGCGCCGCGCGAAGACGATGTCTGGAGCCACAAGAAATTGCTGAAAGTGGTCAGCCACACGCCGGTCGAGGTCGAGGCTTTCAACGCGGCGCAGGAGGCCGGTGGCTGGGTGGATGTCACGCGCCAAGATATTCCGGACGGGCAATTGTATAGCTGGTGGTCGTACCGCGCCAAGGATTGGGACGGGGCCGACAAGGGGCGGCGGTTGGATCATATCTGGGCGAGTGGCGATATCGCGGCGGCGGCTCATGGGTCGAAGGTGCTGCGCGCGGTGCGCGGGTGGGAGAAACCCAGCGACCACGCGCCGGTCTTTGCGCAGTTCGATCTCTGACCCGACGGGCGCGCCCTGAAGGAGCGATTTCAAAGGCGCACCAAAGCGTCTGACCGGACGCCGGGCGGCCCGCCCGCCCAATCGGAGGTGCTGAGCGCCGTGCGATATGGAAAATGGCGCGCCTTGACGCAGGACGTTCAGACTTGCGGCAGTGCCTATGTCGGGGCGATCAGCCGACGCCGTCCGAGGCGTTGCGCGCCATAAGATGCCCAAGGTAGCGCGCCACTCGGGGCATCGAACCCCTCGCGGCGCGCGTGCGTTGCACGCAGGGGGCGTTGCCCCCTCGCCGCGGTGCGGCTCACCCCCAGGATATTTGAGGCACAAAGATGGGGGTCAGAGGGCTGGTATCTGGCGCGCGATCGCAATCCCGAGTTGCCGGTGCGCGTCGGTATCGAGGTGAACCCCGTCGACCGGGCTGGTTGAGACGATGTCGCCGGCGTCAAAGAATGCCGCGCCCTTGGCTTGAGCGAGCGTGCGCAGCAAGGGGGCGAGGGCGCGGCTTTTGGCACTGCCGCCCCAGAATTCAGCCGCCAGGAGCCCGGTTTCGGTAATCGGTGGTGGCGCGATCAGCAGCACTTTGACGCCGCCGTGGCGGGTCTGCATCTCATCCCCGAGCGCCAGATCGAGGAGCGCCGCACAGCCACCCGCGATGGTCTCGGCTGAAGCGGCGAAGCGGGTCTTGGTATCATTGGTGCCCAGCATGAGGGTGAGCACATCCAGCGGCCCATGGCTTTGCAGCGCCTGTCGGAGCGCCGGGGTGCCATTCATGATGCCGTCCATCACTGGATCATCGAATTGCGCGGTGCGGCCCGGTAGCCCTTCTTCGATCACCGTCCAGGTCGGCCCGAGCGTATCGGCCATCACGCCGGGCCAGCGGATCTGTGGGTCATAGCGCGCATAACGCCCAAGCTGGGTGATTGGCGGTGTGCCGTGGGTGTTCGAGTCGCCAAAGGTCAAAATCTGTTTCATCGGGGCAGAATGCAAAGGCTTTGGCGGCTTGTCCAGCACTTGCCCCTTGGCGTTCGGGACCGGCGCACGCATATAAAGGGCAACACAACGCACAACACGAGATGCAAGAGGACTGCCATGCTGGGCAATTTTGACCAAACCCCCGCCACCCCGCCATCCACCGGCGACTGGATCAAGGACGCAAACGAAGCCAGTTTCATGGCCGATGTCGTCGAGGCCAGCAAAGAGGTGCCGGTGATCGTCGATTTCTGGGCCCCGTGGTGTGGCCCGTGCAAGACGCTTGGCCCGGCGCTGGAAGCCGCCGTCACCGCCGCCAAGGGGCAGGTGCGGATGGTCAAGATCAACGTCGATGAAAATCAGGGGCTGGCCGGGCAAATGCGCGTGCAGTCGATCCCGACGGTTTATGCGTTCCACGAGGGCCGCCCGGTTGACGCCTTTCAGGGCGCGTTGCCCGGATCCGAGATCAAGGCCTTCGTCGACAAGCTGGTTGCGCTGACTGGTGACGGCGGGTTGGGTGAGGCATTGGCCGAGGCCGAGACCATGCTGTCCGAGGGCGCGGTAGAGGATGCGACCGAGGTGTTCGCCGCCGTGCTGGGCGAAGAGCCCGAGAACCCGGTCGCTCTGGGCGGTTTGGCGCGTGCCCATATCATCGCCGGGACGCTGGATCAGGCCGAGGCGCTGCTGGCCAATGCGCCCGAAGCCATCGCCACCGCGCAGGAGCTGGACGCCGCGCGCGCGCAACTGGAGCTGGCGCGTCAGGCCGAGCACGCCGGGCCGGTCGAGGAGTTGCGCGCCCAACTGGCTGCCGATCCCTCGGATCATCAGGCGCGGTTCGATCTGGCCGGGGCGCTGCACGCCAACGGTGATGTTGCCGGTGCCATCGACGCATTGCTGGAACTGTTCCGCCGTGACCGAGAGTGGAACGACGGTGCCGCCAAGACCCAGTTGTTCACGATCTTTGACGCGCTCCAGCCGACCGATCCGCTGGCGCAAAAAGGCCGCCGCCGATTGTCGTCGATCATATTTGCCTGAGGATCATGTTTGTCCAAGCCGGAGAGCGCACTATGTCAGGGTCATGTTGAGCATCAAGGACCTGCCCGAGACGATTGCCGTGTTCCCGTTGCCGGGGGCACTGCTGCTGCCACGCGCGAAACTGCCGCTGCATATCTTCGAGCCGCGCTATCTGGCGATGCTGGAGGATTGCCTGAAAACCCGGACGCGGCTGATCGGCATGATCCAGCCGTGCTCGGTGCCCGCCGGTGAGGCCGAGCGGCTGCACCGCATTGGCTGCGTTGGCAGGCTGACCTCGTTTTCCGAAACCGAGGATGGGCGATACATGATTTCGCTGACCGGGGTGTCGCGGTTTCGCACGCTGGGCGAAGTTGCGATTGGCGAACAGCCTTACCGTCAGGCGCGGGTGGACTGGTCGGGGTTCGGACGCGATCTGGGTAAGGCAGAGACCGATCCGCAGCTTGACCGCCCGGCATTTCTGGACTTGCTGCGCCGGTATTTAGAGGCCTCATCGCTGTCAACGGAATGGGACAGCCTCACGGAGGCCGAGGACGAGTTGCTGATCAACGCGCTGTCGATGCTCTGCCCGTTTTCACCCGAGGAACGTCAGGCCTTGCTGGAAGCGCCATCGCTGGCGACCCGCCGCGAAACCCTTGTGACGCTGATGGAATTCGCGTTGCGCGACACCAGCGGCCAGACCGGCGAGACCCTGCAATGAACCAATCGCATCCCCAACCCCAACCCCGAACCGAAGCGCAACGCGCCGAGCGGCATATGCTGGAGCGGCTGGTTTGCCCGGTCACGCAGGGTCAATTGCGCTATGATGCCGAAGCGCAGGAGCTGATTTCGAGGGTCGCGCATCTGGCGTTTCCGATCCGCGGAGGGATCCCGATCATGCTGGCATCAGAGGCGCGAGAACTGGACTGACCGCGCGATTGGTGTCTTGGGCATGGCGGGTTAGGATGGCTGAACACAAAGGAGGGTCTCATGGCTTTGAATGTCTCCGGTTGGGTGGTTCTGGCAGGGTTGGGCGTGCTCGCCGGTTGTGCGACGCCCTTGCAGCAATGCCTGAATACGGCGGACCGTGACCAGCGTGCGATCCTGTTCGAACTGGACGAAAGGCGCGCCAATCTGCGCCGTGGCTACCGGATTGAGCGGGTAATGGCCCCGGAACTGGTGCCCGCGCTCTGCCCCGGTCCGGGTGGTGCGCTGCAACCCTGTATGCGCTGGGCGCAGGACACGCGCGAAATCCTTCACCGGATCAACCCCGAACTGGAAGCCGAACGGATCGCGCTTCTGGAGCGGCAACTGGCCCGCGAAGAGCGCCGTGCCGCGCAGGCCGCAGCGGCTTGCCGCGCGACCTATCCCGCGACCTAAAGCGCTAGGCACAGCGGTGGTGATGCGCTAACACCAAGGGAGCGTTGACACAGTCCCGGATGGCATGACCAGCCCCAAGCCCATAGCGGCCCCAAGCCGATTGCCCGAACACGAAGCAACCTATCGGCGGTTGCGCGACATGATGATGTTTGGCGAGTTGGCTCCGGGTCAGAAGGTGACCTTGCAAGGGGTGACGACGGCTCTGGGTGCGGGGATGACCCCGGTGCGCGAAGCGATCCGCAGGCTGACCGCCGAAGGGGCGCTGACGCTGCATGAAAATCGTCGGATATCGGTGCCGGTTCTGACCGGGTCGCAGGTGGACGAACTGGCCTTTGCGCGGCTTCGACTGGAGCCCGAACTCGCTGAGCGCGCGTTGAACGCGCTGTCGGGGCGTGACATTGACCGGCTTGCGCAGATCGACGCTGGCATCGACCGGGCGATCGCGGTGGGTGATGTGCCGGGCTATCTGGCTGGCAATCACCGGTTCCATTTCGCCATCTACGAGTCCGCCGGGGCCGAGATCTTGCTGTCGGTGACGCATTCCCTGTGGCTGCGCTTTGGTCCGTCGCTGCGGGTTGTGGTGGAAACCGGGGGCTCGGTTGGTCCGGATCTGCACAAGGGTGCGCTGGAGGCCATGCGGCGCGGCGATGCTGCCGGGCTGCGCGCCGCGATTGAAGCCGATATTCGTCAGGGCATGGACAGGGTGCGCGAAAACCTTCAGCCGTCGCTGGTTTGATCGCCGCGCTCAGGTGCAGGAAGGGGGCGTTGCCCCCTCTTTCGCGGTGCGAAATTCACCCCCAGGATATTTAGGGCACAAAGATGGGGGCGGCGCCTGCGGGAATTTGATCAAATTATGTTGCCGTCGGATTGAAGCGGCCCTATTCTGTGGGCAAACAACCAGAGACGTCGGGCCAGCCGGAGCCAAACCATGCAGCAAATCACCAATCACATGCCGACCGCAGACTTGCAGGCGCTGGACGCCGCGCATCACATGCATCCGTTCACCCAGAACGACGGGTTGGCGCGAAAGGGCGCGCGCATCATCACCCGCGCCGACGGCGTGATGCTGACCGATAGCGAGGGCAACCATATCGTCGATGGCATGGCCGGGCTTTGGTGTGTCAACATCGGCTATGGCCGCAAGGAACTGGCCGATGTCGCGGCGCGCCAGATGCAGGAACTGCCTTATTACAACACGTTTTTCCAGACCAGCCATGTGCCCGCCATTGCTCTGGCCGCGCGGATTGCCGAACTGGCGCCCGGTGATCTGAACCATGTGTTCTTTGCCTGTTCCGGGTCCGAGGCGAATGACACCAACATCCGCATGGTGCGGCACTATTGGGCGCTCAAGGGCAAGCCCGAAAAGTCGGTGATCATCAGCCGCAAGAACGGCTATCACGGCTCGTCGATGGGCAGTGGCAGTCTGGGCGGCATGGCAGCGATGCACGCGCAGGGCGGCATGCCGATCCCCGACATTGTGCATATCGACCAGCCGCATTGGTATGCTGAGGGCGGCGCGATGACACCCGATGACTTTGGCCTCGCCCGCGCCCGGCAGTTGGAGGAGAAGATCCTTGAGTTGGGCGTCGACCGAGTGGCGGCCTTTATCGGTGAGCCGGTGCAGGGTGCCGGCGGCGTGATCGTGCCGCCCAGCACCTATTGGCCGGAAATTCAGCGGATCTGCGATCAATACGGCATCCTGTTGATCGCCGATGAGGTGATTACCGGGTTTGGCCGCACCGGGCAGTGGTTCGGCAGCCAGACACTGGGTATCCGCCCGCACATCATGACCATCGCCAAGGGCCTGAGTTCGGGCTACGTGCCAATCGGTGGCTCGATTGTCTGTGACGAGGTCGCGGCGACCATCGCGCAGGACGAATTCAACCACGGCTATACCTATTCGGGGCATCCCGTCGCGGCGGCTGTTGCGTTGGAGAACCTGCGCATCATGGACGAGGAAGGCGTGGTTGATCATGTGCGCAACGTCGCGCATCCGCATCTGGCCGAGCGCTGGCACGCCTTGCAGGACCACCCGCTGGTCGGCGAGACATCGCTGATCGGGCTGATGGGATCGCTGGCCCTCAGCCCCGGAACCGG
>Ga0316204_10006217_pt1 | contig 18575 bp, 17 predicted proteins | sample 6monrhotite_MG_2_FD_205661 | JGI IMG/M metagenome (GOLD analysis project Ga0316204, IMG submission 205661) | Microbial mat bacterial communities from mineral coupon in-situ incubated in ocean water Damariscotta River, Maine, United States -... | ecosystem: Environmental > Aquatic > Marine >... | reverse complement strand
GTGGGAAGCAATGCAAAAGGCTAGGTGCAAACTTTTCGATGATATTTTTGCCCTAAGCCCAAGTATGAAACGGTATAAAATATAGGGTACATACTTTCAGACTCATTTATGGATTGGAAAATACTTAAACTATCAAGTGCATGAGGATTTCTTTACGCACCATAGCAGGTGTTTTACAGCGCAGAATATCCATGCCCATAGTTGTTTTGATGTCACGGAAAAACAGCTCCACATCCCAACGTTGAAAGTAAAGCTCTGCAATTTCACTTGCTGGATATATGGCTGGATCAAGCAGCGTTGTGATGATGTGAAATGAGCGAACCCTAAACCCAACTTGATTCACCGTGACTTTGATTTGCCTAAGTGGTAGATGCTCTGGCAGTTTCTCCCAGTCCTCTACTGTATAACTAGAAGCCTTGTTCTTTTTTGGCTTTGGCCATTGGATTAATAGGTCATCTTTACCCAAAGCTTTAATGGCTTGAGCCTCAGCAATAGGTTTTCTTCGCGCCAGCGTGATGACAGAATCAACACCTCTTTCTTTCAAATGGTGCTGGTCAAAATAACTGCAAAAACCTTTGTCTCCCAAGAATATATCGCCAACCTCAAATGTGCCCCACTGTTTACGAAGCATGGGGAGTTCATGACTTTTCTTGTTGCCCAATTCATAGCTCAGTAAGGCTCCGTTTCGCAGATTGAAACAAGCACATATCGAAGCTTGGGGGAAACCCAACCCTGGCTTTTGAAAATTTTGTTTCGGCCATGCCTGCTGGTTATCTTCGGTGTCAGGCATGCTTACACCTGTGCCATCCACTACAATCACCCGCCGACCATTCAATTGGTCTGCATCATGGCTAGATTGAAGCAGCCCTGACACATGCTTAAGCACAGACTCAAGGCAGCTTTCATCCAATTTGTTGCGTGCTCGACAATAGGCTGAAGTCGAAGAACTTGGTAGTGGTTTTGATTTCATCGCAACCGTTGCTTGAAACTTGCGAACGACCTCTTTACACCCACCATCTGCATCAAGAACCTGTAAGAAAAAAGCCCAGAATGTATTTTCCTTACAGAAAAATCTTCGCCTACTCAATGCGCCTGAGTCAGTGGGCTGAAGAAATTTCGCAGGGATAAACTGACTCAAGCATTCACCCAGTTGGCTGAATGATTTCAGCTTCATCTGTTTTACTTTATCAGCTAAAAGTTGTTGAGAAGTGCGTGTCGATTTGCGTGCTTGTGGGAGTCTTAGATTTGGAAGAAGGAGAACATGATTTTTCATGATTAATTCTATCATTTCAGCATCTTATTCACACGCTGTATTTACTCATTTAAAGCCTTAAGTCAGCGGCATTCGAGCCTGCTCCCTTTTTTTCACATCATTGGACAGCCAAGAAGACCTCACCAACATAATCATGGGTTGGCTCCAAATCTCGCTGAACGGCTATTTTGGAAAAACTCTAAGAACGTGGCCAAATTTTGTTGACCACTACAACACTTGGTATCCATGAGAGTAGATTCATCAGTCACCTTGCCTCTGGCCACCAAGACGTTCTCGGCGAATACGAACAAACAAGATAAGGATACTTACTGCAAGAACTCCTAGCCCCCAAAACCAGACGCCATTTTGCTTCTCCGGCACAGTTAATTCAGAGTAAATTTCCTTTACTTCTGGTTTAATTACTGCTGGAGCTACCAGTTTTTTAAGCTGAGCAGGTGGTGACATTGTTACCATGTTACCTTCAATGCCCCCTGCATTTAATAACTCAACTATTTCGGAATAATGATTTTTCTTAGCATAATGGAGTGCATCATACCCATCATTATCTTTTAGGCTGGCATCTGCACCTACATCCAACAAGTAACGTGCAAAATCAGCACGCCCCTTTTGAGCAGCGAGGACTAATGGAGTGGAACCTGTATCTCGTTCTTTAGTGTTCACATCAGCACCATAGGTTACCAACGACTTTATTCCTCCAAAGAAGCCTGCTCTAATGGCAATGCTAACTAAGTTTTCTAAGCTGGCTTTACCACTCATACTCAGGTCAATCATCAGGTTTTCATCTAGGCCATGTTCAAGAAGTAAGGTGAGAAGTGCATTCTCTTTACCAATTATTGCTCGATACGCCAAAAAATTTTCATTATGTAACTCTGCCCCATATTTAAATAAGGGGCTGACAATTTCTCTGTTCAGACCAGAGTAGGCTAAAAATAATGCAGACTCTCCTTGATTATTTTTTATGTTTACATCGGCACCAGCATCTAACAGTAACTTTGTAATTTCAAGTTGATTCCATAAAACAGCGGAATGTAGTATTGTCGAACCATCTGATAATTGGTGATTAATAACCTTAGCAGTCGCACCCCCATTCTTAGCAATTAACCTCATCAGGTTTATAGCCTCGCCTTCATAGTAAATCATCGCTGCATAAAGTGGGTATATCCCTTTCCGTTCCACGGTTAATTCAACCCCGTTTGAAATTAACAGCCTTACTGCATCTGTGTTTTTTTTGCTCAGAGCATAAATTAACGGCGTAATATCTTGACTAACTTGGTTAATATTCACGTTTTTATCTAAGATTAGCTCTCGCAACAGGGTTGTATCCCCGCTCTGAATAGCAGAATATATTGGTATTTCTAACAATGAGCTTTGATTGGCTGCCGCTAAGGAAATATTTACTGACATCATTACTATTAGTAAGGTCAGTATTTTTTTACTTGCAACATTGGCAGCCCTCCTTTTGACCTTTTTTATATGCGGTTCCACCGCCAGTTATAATACATTCTGGGGCAGGTCTTGAATGTTGATTCATTATGTCCCCCCATTGCTGAATGCCTTTACTCATTTGAGTGTAGTGGATATTGATGAGTTCAGCAATCACACAACTTTCAACACTTGGATAAATCATGATTCATCGTATAGTGCGCCGTATCTTACTAATATTTTAACTCCCCTGAGAGGTTTCGTTATGGCTTTTGTTGTTACCCAGCTATGTAAAGATTGTGTTGATACTGCTTGTGTTGCGGTATGTCCTGTAGACTGTTTCTATCAGGCTAAAGAAGTTTCTGCAGAACACCCTAACATGCTTTATATCTCTCCTGAAGAGTGTATCGACTGCGCTGTTTGTGAGCCAGAGTGCCCATGGGAAGCTATTTACCCTGAAGAAGACGTGCCTGAAGTGTTTGAAGCTGACATTGCACTGAATGATCTTTGCGATTCTGATCGTGAATCATTTGATTTGGCTGAAGTGACTGACCACACACCGCCAACTGCTGAAGAAGTTGCAACCAACAAAGCCAAACACGGCCTATAATTTGAATCACCTATACACCTTTAAGGGAGCTTTATGCTCCCTTTTTTGTTTCGGGTAGATTTGATGAACATTTCTAAACCATCGTTACTTGGTTTTGAGCAACAAGAGCTCGTTCAAGTTTGTCAAAACCTTGATGTGTCCACAGTCCATGCGCAAAAAATCATGGGCAAAGTGTTCCGTTATGCTGAATTTGATTTAGAAAACATCCCCCATTTTCCAAAAAAGCTTTTAACTTGGTTACAAGAAAACACCGAGTTATCACTACCTGAAGTCGTCAGCGCACAAAAATCTGAAGACAATACCCAAAAGCTGCTTATCCGCATGAGTGATAACCGCGATGTGGAATCAGTGCTTATTCCTGGCACAGGCCGCTTAACCCAATGTATTTCATCACAGGTGGGTTGTGCGATTGGTTGCGAATTTTGTTTGACTGCCACGGGTGGTTTAACCAGGAACTTAACAACTGCTGAAATGATGATGGAAGTCATGGTTGCACACCGCACACTTGGTGAATATCCACGCAATATGGTGTTGATGGGCATGGGCGAGCCTTTGCATAACTATGAGCATGTCGCCAAATTCATTCGTATGGTTACAGATGAACAAGGCATGGCCTTCTCCCCTCGCCGCGTCACCATTTCGACGGCAGGTCTTGTGCCTGCCATTTATCGTATGCTTGAAGATGATTTACCTTGCAGCTTAGCCGTATCACTTAATGCCACCACCAATGAAGTACGCAGCCAAATCATGCCAATCAACAACAAGTACCCTCTTGAAGATTTATGCCAAGCAATGCGTAAATATGTTGAAGCACGCAATAAAAAACGCATTTTAATTGAGTATGTTTTATTGGCTGGCATCAATGACAGCCTTGATGATGCTAAACGCCTGACTGAGATTGCTAGAGAGCTAGGTAGCACCGTCAATTTATTACCCTTTAACCCTTTTCCTGGCAGCAAGTACCAACGACCAAGTGACGAAGTAGTTGATATGTTTCGCCATCACCTGAATGATGCTGGTGTAGTCGCTGTGGTTCGTATTTCAAAAGGTCGCGAAATATCTGCTGCTTGCGGACAACTTAAAACAGAAGTGAACCAGCGTGTTATTCGTATGATCGAAAAAAGGAGTGCCGCATCATGATTTTAGTCATTGGTGACATTATTGTAGATGAATTTATTTGGGGAGATGTTCACCGTATTTCACCTGAAGCACCTGTACCTGTTGTAAACGTGCAAAAAGTGGATCGTCGTCTTGGCGGGTCTGCCAATGTTATTCGAAATCTTCATGCTTTAAACTCCCCTTCTGCCATGTTTGGTGTTGTAGGCAACGATGAACCAGGGCAATGGGTTCACCAACGTTTAGGCGAGCTTGATTCCGATGATTCTGGTGTGTTTACCAAACAAAACCATCGCCCTACAGGCATCAAAACGCGTGTCATTGCCCAACATCAACAAATTGTGCGTTATGATCGCGAATCAACCTCAGCCATCAGTGAAGAAGCGCAGCAGTGGATACTTGATGCTATACGCAAAAAAGCGGCAAGTGCGTCAGCGGTGATTTTATCTGATTATGCAAAAGGTGTACTCACACCCAAATTATTAAAAACAATCATTGCTGAATTTCAGAGTAAAATTATTGGCATCGATCCAAAACCATCCAACACTGAAGATTATGTTGGTGCTACCTTTATCACACCAAACCTACTTGAAGCCTCACAAATGGCTGGCATGAAAAACAACAATGAAGATAACCATGTTGAAACCATGGCGAAACATTTACACCAAAAATTAGGTCTAAAATACATTTTAATTACCCGCTCTGAGCGCGGCATGACATTGTTTGATGGCAAAGAGTGTTTCCATATTCCCACTGCTGCCCGTGATGTCTTTGATGTGACAGGTGCTGGTGATACTGTCATTGCTGTTTTTACCGCAAGTTTAGCCCGAGGTGACTCGCCTCTAGATGCTGCAAAAACGGCCAACCTTGCAGCAGGTGTGGTCGTCGGAAAAGTTGGGACTGCAACAGCAGACTGGCAAGAAATCGGCGGCATGGCTTCGGGTAAAAAAGATGACTAAACTCACCTGTGCTATTGGTATTCCAGCCCGTTATGATTCAAGCCGCTTCCCTGGTAAACCATTGGCGATGCTCGTAGGAAAACCCATGATTGCTCATGTGATTGAGCGCGCTTTGGCCGCTGATTTGGGCCAAGTGATTGTCGCCACGGATCATCAAAAGATTGCTGAAGTTGCAAAAGAATATGGCGCCGAAGTTTGTATGACCCGCAGCGACCACGAAAGTGGCAGCGATAGGCTCGCTGAAGCAATGGCAACCATTGATTGTGATATTGTAATTAATGTACAAGGGGATGAGCCTTTGATTGATCCTGCTGCAATCCGTGCAGTGGTTTCTCCTTTTGCGCAGCAGCCACAATTGCAAATGGCAACCTTAGCTCACCCTATTCGTGAACTCGCTGACTTTTCTGACCCCAACGTTGTTAAAGTTGTTTGCAATGCCGCAGGCCATGCGATGTATTTTAGCCGAGCAAGCATTCCCTACCCTCGCAAGCAAGAAAATCTCGAATCAACTAACATGCTACAACATGTTGGTTTATATGCTTATCGTCGCGGTTTTTTGCTAAAATACTCCACATTAGAGCCTTGCAAACATGAGCAAGTTGAACAATTAGAACAGCTGCGTGTCTTATACCATGGTTATCCTATTGCCGTTACAACTGGCGACTTCCATTGTTTAGGTGTGGATACACCAAACGATTTAGAGCGTGCCGCTAAGATTTTAAGCAACACATAAAGTGTTTGGTTTTTACCGTACAGTTTTAGCGATCATGGTTGTTGCTCTTCATGTTGGCGGCATCCCTGTGATTGGCGGTTATGCTGTATTTGGCTTTTATATACTCAGTGGTTATTTGATGACCTTCATTTTACATGAAAGTTATGGTTATCAGTTTTCAGGGCTTATCAAATATGCAACCAACAGGTTCCTCAGGATTTATCCCATGTATTGGGTTTCTATTCTCCTTTCATGCATACTCATCTATGTTGTTGGTGAGCCGTTTGCCCAAAATGTAGAAAAAGGGCTGCAATACCCTCCTAGCCTTATCGACATCATTAAAAACATTTTCATTCTCTTCCCTACTTTAGAAACAGCGCGCTTAACACCACCTGCATGGGCCCTTACCATTGAGCTATTTTTTTATACACTGATTGGGCTTGGCCTTTCGCGAACAAAACGTATTGTAAGCATATGGCTATTGCTTAGTATTTTATACCATATCATCGCTTATTCATATCATTTCGATCGTTATTTTACGGTTTTTGCTGCATCACTACCTTTTGCTACAGGTGCTTTTATTTACCATTTTAAAGATGAAATATTTCTGCTGTTTTCATCGTTAAACACGTCGATAAAGCGTTATTTACCAATCATCACATTGCTGTTCATACCGCTAAACTGCTATATTGGTGTAATGATGGATGCTCCTTATAGCTTGTTCTTTTATATCAATTACCTCTTATGCTCGTTGATGGTTTTGTTTTTGATAAAAATCAATATTTCCTCCTTTATCTCAAAAGAAACAGACCAGTGGCTTGGTGAATTCAGTTATCCTATTTACTTAATTCACTACCAAGTAATGTTGCTTATTTTGTTTATACTAGAAGCCTTAGGTGTTCGGAGCGAAGCACCAAACATAATTCTCTTTCTGATTTCACTCCCCTTTATCTTTGCCTTATCTTGGTTCATGATTATAAAATTAGAGCGCCCTATTGAATATTTACGCGCCAAAATAAAACAAAGTCGGCCAAGAAAACCATAATCGTTTTAACATTATAGAAGCATTGCATCGTTTCTATAAGAAGCATAAGATAAGCTGATGTCAGCAACTGCAAATCACTTAAAAAATAACGTGAAATATTACTCGCCGTTTGAAGAAGCTGTAAATATTTACTCACACCTCATTGGTCTTGGGCTTAGTATTGCTGGTTTGGTCTTTCTTATTATTCGCGCAAGCACGTATGGCGATGTTTGGCATGTCGTTAGTTTTACTATTTTTGGTTCTAGCCTCATCGTGCTTTATAGTGCCTCATCTATTTATCATTATGCAAAGAAACCTGTTGTTCGAAGCCGTTTACGCGTCTTTGACCACGCTGCTATTTATGTACTCATAGCTGGAACGTATACCCCTTTTACCCTTGTCACCTTACATGGCGTGCTCGGCTGGAGCATTTTCGGCATCACTTGGGGCATGGCTTTGATTGGCATTATTCTAAAAATATTTTATACAGGTCGTTTTGGCATCATTTCAACATCCATGTACATTTTAATGGGCTGGATTATTATTTTTGCTATCAACCCCTTGATAGCAAACTTTAGTGCTATGGGCATATCTTGGCTGGTTGCTGGTGGTTTATCGTATACTTTTGGTGCCATCCTCTACAGCATCAAAAAGGTTCCACTCAATCACGCTTTGTTTCATATCCTCGTTTTAGTTGGCAGTAGCTGTCACTACATTGCAGTCTATTACTACGTTTTACCTACACCATAAACACTCAATATTGCCGATGTAAGCAAAGCAACTTATCATCGGCGCATGGACGATAAACGCGTAGATGACCGTGACATTGATGAAATTTTAGCAAGCATTGATGAAATGCTTAACCAAAAAGAATTTAAAATCTATGAGTCCAATGACAAAAAAGATTTTATTCAGCAAAATGCCAACGAATCCGCACATGCCTTAAACCTTTCATCCACGGCTTCTTCAGAAGAAAGTCCCCTAGATGAAAAGCAAGATGAACTATTAGACCTACATGAAGATACACTGAATGAAATCGAACAACTCACTGCATCCATTGACCTTGATATCAACATGCTTTCTGAGCCTGAAAACACTGCAGATATTACCGATGATAGTTTTTTAGAATCAACCTCTGATTATGATGACGATTCTCAACCACAAGCGACTACTCAAGCAACACCTGAGCATGATGAGACTGAAGAGCAAGCTTTTGATGATTTGATGGATACCACCAAAGAGGCTGAAGAAGAAATTGATCAGCATTTGTTGGACAGCCAAAACGTTGATGAAAACAATGTTTCAAAGGAGCCACGAGAAGTAGAAGCTGAAGCTAATTCTATCAATTCAGAGCCTGCGGATGTGGATAGCATCAACACTGAGTCTTACATCCAAGAAACGGATGATCATTCTAGCTTTGAAGCTGAACCCTTTGAAGATGAAACCACTGAAAACAAAGCTTTTGAAAATAATGAAACTGAAAACACCAAGACTGAAGAGGATCAGACTGAAGATGAGCCGTCTGAGGCCGAACGACTTGAAGGTGAAAACTTTGACCTTGAAGCCGCAGAAGAAATGGAAAGTAATGACCAAGAGAATAGCGATGAAGAAAATTCTGTGGTTACTCACCGCCACCGCATATTGCTTACAGAAGCATTATTAGAGCCAAGTGCGCAAGAAGCTCTACCATTGTGGGTTGAACAAGACGAGTTGGCTACCAGTAACACTGAAATTGCCTCAAATGAGACGGCACCTCTTGAAAAAACACAGCATACAGATGATAGCTCTGCTGAATTGAAAAAACCGTCTGTTGAAGAAGATATTTCAACAGTTCCAAGCATCTCCGATGAAGAACAAAAGTTAACAACAGATGAACGCACAGCTGTATTTGATATTTCAGAAGCTATGGATGAAAATACTGTTTATAAAATTGAAACGATAGAGCATAGCGAATTACTCGAAGCCATGATGCAGGATATTCTTCACACTGAAGAGAAACCTTCGGAAAAAGAAACTACTGATCAACAAGAGTTTGTACCTGAGCAAGAGGAAAACTTATCTGCGTTGGCGGAAGCTATTAGCCAAGAGGTAAACCTCAAACTCCAAGAGGAACTTAAAATACGCTTACCCCAATTGATTCAAGAGGCTTTAGAGCAACACCTTACCACTGATTCCGTAGTTTTATCGCATTCAGAGCCTCAAACCAAAGATACCGAAGAATAAAGATTGTAACAGGAACACACATGAATAAAGCAACACCAAGTACATCTTATGAACCACAAGTTATGGAGCCTAAAATCACTGAACAGTGGTTAAACTCCGATGCCTTCAAACCCAATGATTCGAAAGAAAGTTATAGCATCACCCTGCCCCCACCAAATGTGACAGGTAGCTTGCATATGGGTCATGCTTTCTCTGGCACTATTCAAGATATTTTGGTGCGCTGGCAACGTATGCAGGGCAAATCTGTGCTTTGGCAATTGGGCTTAGATCATGCAGGCATTGCCACGCAAATGGTGGTTGAGCGTCAGCTTGATGCCAAAGGTGTTCATCGTCGTGATTTGGGTCGTGAGAAATTCATTGAAAAAGTTTGGGAATGGAAAGCTGAATCTGGTGGCACCATTTTAGAACAAATGAAACATCTTGGTTTCTCGATTGATTGGTCGCGTGAGCGTTTCACCATGGATGACACATCATCCAGTGCTGTGCGTGAAGTATTTGTCCGTTTATTCGAAGAAGGTCTTATTTACCGTGGTAAACGCCTTGTAAACTGGGATCCAGTGCTTGAAACAGCCGTATCCGATTTGGAAGTGGTTCACGAAGAAGAAGCAGGCCACTTTTGGCATATTCAATATCCCTATGCAGATGACCCGACTAAACATCTCGTAGTAGCGACAACACGCCCTGAAACACTGCTTGGTGATGGCGCAGTTGCGGTTCATCCTGATGATGAACGTTTCAAAGATTTTATTGGTAAAGAATTGGTTTTACCTCTTTGTGGTCGCACCATTCCTGTGGTTGCAGATACTTATGTTGACCCAGAATTTGGTACGGGTTGTGTAAAAATCACTCCTGCCCATGATTTTAATGATTACGAAGTCGGTAAACGTCATGATTTACCTATGCGTAATATCTTCACCAACACTGCCCACATCAATGATGAAGACTTCATCCCTGAGCAATATGTTGGCCTAGATCGCTATGAAGCGCGTGAGCGTATTGTTGCAGATTTGAAAACTGAAGGGTTGCTCCTTAAAACGGATGAACATCTGCACAAAGTTGGTCGTGGCGATCGCTCAGGTGCTATTATTGAGCCTTATCTCACTGATCAATGGTATGTAGCCATTCAAGATTTGGCAGACCCAGCCATTGAAGCGGTTGAAAGTGGTGATATTAAGTTTGTGCCACAACATTGGGAAAAAACGTATTTCGAATGGATGCGTAATATCAATGACTGGTGTATTTCTCGCCAACTTTGGTGGGGTCATCAAATCCCAGCTTGGTATTGCGCCGATTGTGATAATATTACCGTGGATAGAGCAACACCTGATTGTTGTAGCGGCTGTGGCAGCAAGAACATCAAACAAGATGAAGATGTATTAGATACATGGTTCTCATCAGGCCTATGGCCGTTTTCTACCCTTGATTGGCCTGAAGAAAGTGCCGAGATGGAAAAATTCTATTCTACTGATGTATTGGTCACTGGTTTTGACATCATCTTCTTCTGGGTTGCCCGCATGATTATGATGGGTAAGAAGTTTACCGATAAAGTGCCGTTCAAAGATGTGTACATCCATGCTTTGATTCGTGATAAAGATGGTCAAAAAATGTCCAAATCCAAAGGTAACGTGGTTGATCCTTTGGAAATGATTGAAGCCTATGGTGCAGATGCCCTTCGCTTTACCTTGGCGCACATGGCAACACCGGGTCGCGATGTAAAATTGGATATTAAACGCATTGAATCCAACCGCAACTTCATGAATAAAATTTGGAATGCATCACGTTTCGTATTCATGAACCGTGAAGATGTAAAACCCGATGCCAATATTCAGCCTAAAAATGATGTGAACCGTTGGTTATTATCCGAGCTCAACACTTGCGCTCAAGAAGTGAACAAAGCATTCGAAGAGTATCGCTTTAATGAAGCTGCAAACACACTTTATAGCTTTATCTGGGGCACATACTGCGATTGGTATGTAGAAGCATCAAAAGTATCGCTTTATAAAGGTGATGCAGAAGATAAACACGAAACCCAAGTGGTGATGTTAACCGCTTTGGATGGTTGGTTGCGCCTATTGCACCCTATCGCTCCGTTTATCACTGAATCTATCTTCCAAGAGTTACATGGCGAAGATGCACGTTTGGTCACAGATGAATGGCGCACAGCATTTGCAGCAGATGAAGCCGCAACAGCGCGCATGCAACGCATCATGGATATCGTCAATGCTATTCGTTCCATTCGCGGCGAGATGAATGTATCTCCGGGTAAAAAGGTAGAAGCACACTTTGCAGTGTCTGATGCCCTTAAAGCTGAACTTGAGCCTCAAGCGAAAGTATTGGCTAGCCTTGCGAAATTAGAGTCTATCACTTGGGTTGCAGCAGATGCAGAAGTTGAAAATGCAGCGGTTGCACCACTTGCAGAGCTTAAAATTTTCTTGCCACTTGCTGGCTTAGTTAACGTAGCTGAAGAGCTAACGCGTGTTGCCAAAAATATGGAGAAAATCCAAAAAGAAATGGGTGGTCTTTCAGGTCGTTTAAACAACGTAAAATTTGTAGACAGTGCACCAGAAGCCGTAGTGACTAAAGCACGTGCAGATTTGGCAGAGTTAGAAGCCAAACTTGCAGAGTTGGAAGCATCTAAAGTTAAGCTGGAAGCATTGACTTGATTGGTTTATTATGAGCCTATGAACTGTGCTGGCCAGATAAAAGGGGAACGACTTGATTTTAAAAAATAAACTCAATATCTCCGATCAAGTTGAACTCGCTAGGACTGAGGAAAAAATCAGCAAACAAAAAGCAAGGCAGCTGTTTGATTCTGGTGATATTGCTAGAGCAAAAACTGGCACTTTCGCTGGGCTTGCATTCATTCATGCTTATCTGTTTGAAGATATCTATGATTTTGCAGGCCGTATTCGCGAAGTGAATATAGCCAAAGGTGATTTCCGCTTTGCACCGCTTATGTACCTCAAGCAGTCGCTGGAACATCTCGATGCCATGCCACAAAACAACTTTGATGCAATCATCGAAAAATATGTCGAAATGAATATCGCACACCCTTTCCGAGAAGGAAATGGTCGTGCCACCCGCATCTGGCTGGATTTAATCTTGAAAAAAGAACTACGACAGGTCGTGGATTGGAATCTTGTGGATAAAGGTGACTATCTCTCCGCTATGCAGCGCAGTGTGGTAAAAGACATTGAAATCAAAGTGCTGCTCAAACAAGCCCTCACGAATAAGATTGATGATCGCGCACTGTTTATGAAAGGCATTGATATCAGCTATTACTATGAGGGTTATAGCGAATTCAAAACTGACGACTTGTGACATAAGCCCTGATCTCGCTTCTCTTTGATATACTAGTCAATTCACCTAACGGCTCAGCTTATAAAAGATCACCCACCTTGAATTAAAGAGAAGCATCAGATTTTTAAATCTAAAAAATGTATGATTGCAAGATTTACCCCCCCAGAACAATTGTGACCTGAGCCCAAATTTCTGCCATGATAATGCCCTACCCGTTATATACAGGTATTTAAGAGGTATTAAAAACACAATGGATATCAATGGAATCTGTATCTCATCAGCAACAGATGAGCACGGCCCAATTTATGTTTACCAAACACGGAACAGTTTGGTTCTCAGCTTTGATGGGGAAATCTATCAAAGTTGCATGAAACTCAATAACATGAATGGTTTACATCTCGACTACACCCAAGCCATGATGGCAGGTTTATTTTTTATTCCCGCCTTAAAAACAGCAACCATCATGGGGCTAGGTGCAGGCTCAATGGCAAAGAACCTGTTGAGTAGTTTCCCCGAATTGGATGTACACGCGGTTGAATACCGTGAAGCCGTGGTAAAGGCCGCAAAAAAATATTTTCACTTACCCGATACAAATCGCCTTTGCATTCATATAGACGATGCTGTGAACCACATCAAAAACACCGTCATCAAAAGCGACATTATATTTTCAGATCTGTACAACACGGGCGGTATGGAAGCGAATCAAGTACAGTCGTCCTACTTGCGAGATTGTAATAATGCACTCACAGAGCAAGGCGTGCTTGTGCTCAATATATGCAATACCTCACTTCACTTACGCGAAGCGTTAGATCAACTACTTTTACATGAGTTTAACAACCAACTGCTTCGTTTCGAAGTAGAAAGTGGAAATACAATCATACTCGCATTCAAAAACGAGATCCCATTGATAGAAAGAAAAGACCTACTTACCAAAGCGCAATCGTTGCACAAGAAGATGGATGTTCCGATGGAACGTTATGCTAAATTACTCTTAGATACGCAAGGTTGATGAGGACATCAATTTTTTAAATACGATTAGGCTGGGTTGATTGTAGCTAGGTTTTATTTTCTTCTTTTCGCGTTAGACATCTGCCTCTGGGTTCATCGCCCTCATAAAGCACGATGTCGGAATGCAGGAACTGTGCAGCCTCTGCTGAATCCTTCACTTTGATAGCACTGCGTTGCAACATTTCTGATTCAAATTCAGTTAGCACACTTTGTCTTACGCCTGCTTGCTTCCACCCCGATAAGGGTCTACATGCTTTTGTGATACCTCTAGCCAGCGCCAGCGCATCCAGAAGAGCTTGATTCGCCCCCTGCCCTTTGAATGGACTCATAGGGTGAGCCGCATCTCCGATTAGGGTTACTTGAGCCCCTTTCTCCAGTAGTTCTGGTTCAAGTGGTGCTCGATCATACACAGGATAACCAGAAACCTGAGCTTACTGCGTAGCCGCTAAAATCTGGGGAATAGGATCGTGCCACTGACATCGTCGACACGATTCTTCTTTGAGCGCTTGAGCGCCTTGAGCACTCAACGCCTTAGCCTCTTTTTCTGACATGGGGAAGCTAAGCTGCCACATCACCGAGTCTGATGCATAAGGCATAATGTAGATTCGCTCATTGCCATTGGCGGTTTGGAATACCGTGGCCGAGTCCAACAAAGAACGGTTAGGCGTTTCGATATCTGCCAGAGGACAAATACCCAAAATCACAATACAACCTAAGTACTTTAACGGGGAGGCGTCTTCACCAATCAACAAGCTGCGCACCGAACTACGAATGCCATCCGCCCCCACCACAAGATCAGCTTTGGCATGTTTGATTTCACCCTTCCCCTTACCTTCAATCTGAAAGCTCAAATCTACAGTTTCATCTTCTCGCACTTTAAAATCCATCAATTGGTGGCCCCACTGCACCGCATCAAAACCACCAAGCTGCTCAAGCAGAGCTAAGAGCAACGACTGCCTAGCGATATGCACATTGGTGCGCTTGGGTGACGTTTTCACATCTGACCGCCCCCACTTTCTGATTCCCCATTCACCAATCACTTTTCCTTGGGTGGTATGAACCACATGTCTGGTTGAAACCAAGCCCTCTTCTAACGATAAAATGCCCAATCCCTTCATCGTGCTACTCGCTTGTTGCAGCGTGAGTCCATTGAGATCGTGTTTCGAAGCCGCTATCGCGTTCATAAAGCGTAAAAGGAATACCGCGGTGCAAACAAGCCACGGCGAGAGCCACGCCACCTATGCCACCGCCAATGATGGCAAGATGTGGGTAGTTTTCTTTATTAGCTAAAGGTTGGGTAACAGAATGAACTAGGCCGGAGCCTTTGCAGTTGGCGCATGCATCGAGGTGGCCCTTAGGGCGAACTGGAGCAGTGCCTTCGCGATTCGTGTTTTCAAATTGATCCAACTCCCTCTGGTAGCGGAGCTTCACTTTCTTACGGATTCTCTTACTTTTCTGGCCGCGCCCCTGACATGCTGGACAAATAGTCCAGTGACACGCCGCATTTTTCACCTTTTCCAGTGACACTTATATTCCGAATATAAATTCTTCATGATGATCTAACCATAACGGGTATTTGAGCATAGCTTTGGCATACAGTCGGCTTTGCAGATGATGATTTAACCAGCGCTGTAAGTGCGTGTATGGGCCGTGCAAATATAGCTGTCGATTTACCCTGGAAAACTGTCGCATAAAAGGCAGTAATGCATAATCGAGTAAGCTTGGTGTATCGCCCATCAAAAACGCATGTTGTGTCAGGCGATGTTCTAGCCCTTGAACAAAAGGTTCACACAGCAGGCGACACTGTTCTTCATCGTCACCGTGAAAACGTTTAGCGCGTTTGTACTGTTCCAGCAGTGGTTTGAAAACGGCATCATTTTCATGAATGACTTGCAGCATTTCCGCCAACGCATCCTCACTCTCTACATAGAGCAAACTCTCAGGATCATTCAATTTGAGCGCCCACAACATAATTTCTAAACTTTCATCAATGACCCTGTTTTGACCTCTCGCCTCTAATACCAAAACAGGCACCGTACCTTTAGGTGAGAACGCTAACATTTCAGACGGTTTTTCTTGCATCACAATGGCACGGAGCATCACTGGTTGCCTAGCTAATAGAATGGCCAGCCTTGCCCGCATGGCATAAGGGCAATTTTGCAGGGAATAGAGTATGGGCAAAGCCATTGTGCTACAAACCTTGGCTATATTGTGCGTTCGTCGAAATGGTCACCATGTTATTTAATTGCGCTGCTGACTGCGTTTCACCACTTAATAAGTTTTCAAAGTTTTTAATCAGTTCCGCTTTGTCTAACTCAGGCTTAGAGCCAGCGCCAATATTGGTCAGGTCAATAAAAAATTCATCAAACAGATCACCAAGGTCATTGACGATTTCGGCGTTTAAAAATTGTTCATGATTATAAATACTGGGGTAACCACCCTTTTGTTTATCTACAGCGAAACTGACACCTTTGACATTGGTAATCGTGGTTGCTTTGGTGCAACTCAGCATACAACCATCTTCAATGGCGGGTTTTTTACAGCCTACAGTTTGCTGGAAAAAGCACTGGCGGCTGGTCATCAATAAAATAGGATGATAAATGCTGTATAGCAGTTTGAAGTTGTCCGGGCGTGCGATATTTTTTATTTGCATACGATTAATTTCGTTTGAAATAAAGGCTCCTGCACAGTTCAACTCTTCTTTCAGGGTTAATAGTGCATAAGAGTTGGTGGTATTTAAAAATGGGCCTGCAATCCACTCTATACCCATTTCAAATGCTTTATAGGCAACGCCAGTATTATTACTGACGATACGTTCAGGGCGAACCTGTTCAAGTAGTCGCACCGATTCATCGTAATCTTTACCAATTAAAACGGCAGGAAACCATGGAATCAGGCGAGGGTTGCGCAAGAAAAGTTCTATGTGTTTATCACAGCCTTTTTTCAGGCTCTCTGGTATTTTGAAATAGACATCAGCATCAGTGAGGTCACACAGGTGAACATCTTTTTCGTCGGCAATGAGTATCGACATTGTTAATTTTTCAGACGGTTTCTCAAACTTCTCTAACGGTGCGACCTCAACAAAGGGAACCAAATCGACTGAATTGTTTAATAATGAAACGGCCTCATTTTTCAGAGCCGTGAGTTCTTTAAACGGAATCGTTAAACCATCATCCAGAGCCCTACATTCAAAACCTTCGATGCGGTAATCATTGCTGGCAAAGTTTTTAAAGCGTTTTACCAAAGTTCCCTGCTCGATTGCCGATTCGCTGGCAGCCCTAAGCAGTGCCCCAGTTTGCACCTTATAAACTTTGTCATTTTCGCCTATGGTCATGGTTAAACAAAGGGGTGCATCCAACTGACCCGAAAAAGCCAATACTAACGGTTGTTTGGCAATGCTTAGATACTTAATCTTTTCTTTCAGCTCTGCCCCAAGTTCATTTTTCTTGGTGTAAAGATCCTCTTTCACAAGCTCAATATCACCCACCGTAACAGCCTGACTTTTTTCAACGGCATGGTTCACGCTGTAATCGCGTGGGTTGTCGATAAACATGTCTTTGTTGAGGTCGCCCTGCAAAAAGGAGTTGGTAAAGTCACGGTTAAATACGCGGTGCAAGTTAGAATCATCGGCCAACAGTTTTCCCGTTGCTACAAACGCATCGACCTGCTTTCTCCAGGTATCGACCACGGCATAAACATAATGTGCATTTTTAATACGACCTTCAATTTTCAATGAGTCCACTTGCGCATCAACCAAGGCAGGCAGATCAAAATAAGCAGAATTGTCTTTCAAGTTGAGTGGGAAACGATTGCCCGTCGCCGTGATTTCATATTCATCCCTACATGCTTGGCTACAACTTCCACGGTTACCCGAGTTACCCACGGCAACGGAGCTGGAGTAACACTGACCAGAAAAGGCAATACAAAGTGCGCCATGCACAAAAACTTCGGTGAGTACGTTGTGCTCGTGGGCAAGTGTTGTTAATGATTTTATTTCGCCAATATTTAATTCGCGCGACAGATTAAGGCGTGATGCGCCGATTTTTGCGAGGAATAATATTTGCCCTTTGTTATGCGTGGTTAACTGCGTTGAGGCATGAACATCCAGCGATGGGAAATGTTTTTTTACCAGATTAAAAATGCCAAGATCCTGTACGATAATGCCATCGATACCCGTGTTCACCAGCTTGTTCAGCAGTTTTATCAAACTGCGTACTTCATGTTCCAAAATGACCACATTTACGGTTAAAAATACCTCACAATCGTATTTGTGGGCTAACCGTAAGATGCCAGATAAATCTTCCAACGTAAGGTTGGTTGCGCGGTTGCGGGCGTTAAAGTTATCCAGCCCACAATAAACCGCATTGGCACCAGCAATCACTGCGGCCTTAATAGCTTCAACATCGCCACCAGGCGCTAATAGTTCAATATTTCTTTTCATGTTGCGGTTATTTACTCACTTTTTGTATGATGAAAGGTATCTTAACGCTAAGAAGATGGATTCTTGGTTTACGAGGCATGACGAAACGATAAGGCTGACCGATTAAAGGTCAATGAATCAGGTCTGCCCTCACCTTTTCCAGATCTTCTTACCAAGTTTGCGAACATGCTGAATCTCCCCTACTCTCTGCATATGAATTCTCAGGGAGGAGAAATGATTCAACATTCAAGACTTTGTATCTGACCCCGAAGTCTCATGCTGGCCAGACGATCCATTCACCGCATAGGCAACCAGCAAAACCAAAAAACAAATGAATCGTAGATAAAAAGTCCGCGTAAATTAGCAAAAAAGGGCTCTCACCCACTGCTGTCCCACTTAAGAAGAAAAAAGAAGCCTGATTCTCAACATTTTGTTACAATAGTTGTATCTAGTAACTGTTGGAAACAAAAGGAGAATCAGACCATGGCGCATCATAACACAGTTCTTT
>Ga0316204_10006216_pt1 | contig 18578 bp, 13 predicted proteins | sample 6monrhotite_MG_2_FD_205661 | JGI IMG/M metagenome (GOLD analysis project Ga0316204, IMG submission 205661) | Microbial mat bacterial communities from mineral coupon in-situ incubated in ocean water Damariscotta River, Maine, United States -... | ecosystem: Environmental > Aquatic > Marine >... | reverse complement strand
TCGCATTGCTATATGGGCGCGAGTGTTCCGACGTAGCTCAGCGGTAGAGCAGTTGACTGTTAATCAATTGGTCGTAGGTTCGATCCCTACCGTCGGAGCCATTTTATCACCTTTGGTGTCAATGGCTTACCCAAAATTCTCCAGTTAGAGATAGTTCATAATACCACCCAGATTTTGATGAAATCCGGGTGATTTCGCCGTTTTGTCACATGTTGGGGTGATTCAAGGGTGACTCAAATTCAGGCTTGGAAAGCCTCTCTCAACGCCTATTAAGCCATGATTCGAAAATGTCACATGCTCATAGGCGATGAATGATCCTAACATTTCTGTAAGTCTCAAAATCACGGATACAATATGCTCAAGAGCACTCACGAGATTATGTTCCTAGATAGCAATGTAAGCGAAGTTCGCGCTTACAGGACCGAAGGTTTAAACTATTCGTGCCGAACCATGGCCAACAATCGGCGAAATTCGCCGTCCATTGAATCGCTCTTCCACGCGTTTATGAATCGGGCCACTACTTGCAGATTTCCAGCCTCGTAGTGTCCGTCACTATTAATGCGGTCCAGTGATGGTCGAAGTTGATCATCTGGGCCATTGGGTTGCAGGTTTAGACCAGTGATCGCGCAACGATGATCGGCTTCATCAAGTAATTCCTCCAAGTGGGAAATCAGTGCTTCTTTTGAAAGTCGAAGATCCTTGTTTTTGATTTTTCGATCAACAGTTTGTCCATTTGATTGCTTTGCAGTTTGCTCCGCTTGGTTTGCCATTATCCAAACTGCCTTAAACCAGTCGTTTTTGTAGTGGCCAGTATTCTGTCGTTCCAGCTTGCTCACCCACCAAAGTGCGTCCAACGTCCAAAGATCCACGCGATGTTCACGAGCGAGATTGACCAATACTGCATTGATCAACTCATACTTTTCCCCTTCGGATGAACCGCGTGGAAAACTCGGCCAAACTCCACGCTCTCGCATTTCTGGCTCACTAGTGCCATTCCAGACGCCGTAGCTTTCGGGATATGCGACAAGTAATATGGGCGTAAGTGTGGCCCAACTCACTCCGTCAATCTGTTCCAATGATTTATCGAAGCGCTCTGCCAAGGGTTGAGACTCATCGACTAGCGTCGCGATTGCATCTTTTAGATTGCCCATGTTCTCAGCCGCAGGTCTTCCTAAGCGTTCCAGACCAGACCAATGGTGGTTATGTTTTAGGCTTAGGAAGTCTAGATAATCCTGCTTGGTTAGACGCAGAGGATCCCTAAAAAGCGGTCCAAAGCGCCCCAGAACCTCACCTCGCTGGGCAACGGAATTCCTGATTTCGGGCAAACTCAGGGCTTTTTCGTTGTCGAAGAGTAGAGGCATAGTCTCAGGGCCTTCGGTTCGAGGGCATCTTAATATTCCTCGGAGTGATCATCAAACTTAATCATGGCATTAGCATGGTCGCGATGCAAATTCAGCTTTAGTCTTCTGCCATATCTCGGCTAAGGTTCGAAAAATTGAAGAGCCTTCGCAAAGTTGGCATTGGGGGCGTTTTGAGCAAGACACAGCACGATCAAGCCGAAATGAAGTTCATCGAGTTGATGTCTGAACTGTTCCAGCTTGATGAAGCTGAACGGTTGGACTTTGGATTTTATCGCGTCATTCGTCATCACAACCAAGAAGTGAAAGCTTTCCTTGGCGAAATTGTTCGGGATGGCGACACGAAGTCACTCAAAGGCGGGAAACTATCTGAGCTTCTCCAATCAGCGTTTGCAAAGGCTGACGTCGAGGGCACTGCTGGCGATCAGCTGCGCGTCAAGGAACTCGAAAGTTCATTCGGCATCAAGCCGGGTACTTCTGAATCTGATCGCAAATCTACCCTTGACGGCTTGGAGGCAATACCCGCCATGCGGGGACAGGTCACCGAATACCGCAGTTTGCTGGATCAACTTCGCGCAGGGGACACCGTAGCATCCGACCACCGTGAAGTCCTTAACCGTCTCTATCAGTTTTTCTCACGTCACTATCAGGACGGTGACTTCATTGTTGAGCGGCGCTATGGCCGAGAAGGCAGTCGATACATTCGATCCACTGGCGAAGATACAGAGTTCCACTGGGCAACCGAGGACATGTATTACATCAAGTCTGGTGACACGTTTACAGACTTCCCTGTGCGACTTTCCAATGGAAACCGGATCGTTTTTTCAGTCGAACCCGGCGGTCTTAATGCGACACGGGCAAGTCTGAACCCGACAGATAAAGCCCACTATGAACTGGACCGCGTAGAGAAAGATGTCGAAGGCCATGTCATTGTTCTCTTGAAGTATCTGAAAGGCGCGCAAAGCAACGCGCAGAAAACCGTCATCGCAGAAGCATTGCAGGAATACGTGAATGCGGACGAGGCAGAACTACGACGATGGCTAAACCACTTCATCGCTCGTAACCAATCCGATTTTTTTATTCACAAGCGCTTAGGCGAAGCTCTGCGGGATGATTTGGACATATTTCTAAAGACCGAAGTGCTAAACGCCGATCAGCTATTAGTTGACAACGACCTTCCTCGAAGATTGATAAAGGTGGGTCGGATTGTACGTCAGATCGGTCGGCAAATCATCGATTTCCTTGCGGTTATGGAGGACTTCCAAAAAGCGCTTTGGGAGAAGAAGAAACTCGTTTTTGAGACGCGTTATGTGATTACGCTTGATCGTATTGCAAAATTAGCCGGTGAAGATTGGCTGGAAGAGCATTTACCTAAAATTGTTTCCGGACAAAAGGACGAGTGGAATGAACTGGGGCTCGGCAACTTTGACACAGCGGAAAATTGCAAGGAGACGATTGACGGCGACCTCGCTGCAGAAGTTCGTGAGCGATGGCTCCCATTGCCATTGGACACAAAAAATTTCGACATAGCTTTCAAGTGGGAATTGATAGATGCGGTAACTGCTTCCGAGTCGTTGGACCATGCTCTGGATGGCATTGCGATCAGATCGGACAACTACCAAGCACTGAATACACTTGAGTACAAACATCAGAACTGTGCGAAGTGTGTATATATTGATCCGCCTTACAATACCAACGCCAGCGGCATTCCCTACAAGAACGGCTATCGTCACGCGTCTTGGGCGCAACTCATGCACAATCGTATATCGCTGCTTCGCTCGATGATGCTCAACGACGGGGCTATTTTTGTTAGTATCGACAAAGTCGAGCGCGATACTCTTGCCCATGTTTTAGAAGATGTATTTGGAAAGAAAAATCAGATTGAAGAGTTGATTTGGACGCAGAATACGAACGATGGACGTTCCCCAACTTATTCGACGAACCATGAATATGTGCTTACTGCCGCAAAGCATAGACCAAGTGCAGAAAGCGACCCTTTCATGTTTAGAGAGCCGAAGCCCGGCTTTCGAGAAGTGATGGAGTTGGTCCTATCGGTGCAGGATGAATTCCCCAAGTTGGCTAAAGTTGAGGCTGATGTGCGGGCTCTCTATGCTGCCCATAGAAAGAAGTACAAGGAGCAAGTTCTAGCAGAGGGGCAAGTTTGGGAAGATGCTAAACGGAATGATCCTTGGAAAGGTACCTATAGCTACAACCGCGCTGAATACCGAGACAATTCTGGTCAGCTTGTGGACGAGGCTGAGGCACGACAGTTAGGGGCAAATATTTGGGTGTTCACATCAAGCGATTGGACCATAATGTCGTCTGAGACCAAACAATCTCCAACAGTTTTTGACGCTAGCGACCCGAATTACCGGTTTTATTCGGTACCCCATCCCAAAACAGGTATCGATTGCAAGCCATCGGAGCGTGGGTGGAAAGGTACCCGCTTAATCGACAGTAAGTATCCGGATAGAAACAGCATGGAATCTTTGTTGGCTGATGATCGTCTATTGTTCGGTGATGATGAGACAACTGTGCCTCGACAAAAGCGGATGCTTCACGAAGTTGAAACCAACGTCGCCAAAAGTGTTTTCGTAGATTTTTCTGATGGCGAAAAGGAAACAAAAGACCTCTTTGGCAAGGCCGGTGTTTTTCTGGCTCCTAAACACAGTGATTTCGTTATGCGTTTCATTCAGCAAACCACGAACTCAGCTTCAACTGTTGTTGACTGCTTTGGCGGTTCTGGTAGCTCGGCTCACGCTGTTATGCGGGCAAATGCAATCGACAAAGGACATAGAAAATTTATCACCGTTGAAGTGAACAAATATTTTAACTCACTGATAGTTCCTCGCATCAAAAAAGTCGCGGGTTCGCAAGACTGGTCCAAAGGAACTGCCCAAGCACTAAACGGATACGGTGCTTTCATTCGAATTCAAGAGCTTGAGCAATATGAAGACACGCTTGAAAACCTTGTAATTGAAGATGCCCAAGGTTACGCGGATAGCCTGTTTGACGATCCAGTTTTTGCAATCAAATACAAGCTGGACCGCAAAGCCCGGCGCTTGTACCAGTCCATTGAAAACTTTCGGACGCCGTTTGGACATACCGTGAAATCTGCCCATGATGGTGGGGAAGCTGTAAGCCGAGAAGTCGACTTGGTCGAAAGCCTAATTTATCTCCTTGGCCTCGATGTGGCGCGTCTCTACCGAGAAGATCAAGGCGTCGTGATCACTGGCAAGGATCAACGTAATCGCTCCGTCACAGTTTTATTCCGGGAATGTGACCGGGAAGGCAATTCAGAGTGGACGGCGGCAAAGATGCAAGAGCACGAAGCCAACCGATATCTGACGAACGCCATGCCAGAGTTGAAGTTTGAAGGTTGTGATCGATTTGAAGCCATCGAGGCTGCATTCGCTATGCAATTTGGGTCGCGATAATGGCAACCGGGCACGCAAGGCTGAAAGCAGCACTCGTCCTTCGCGACGCTCTTACCCATGAGTTGGGGCTCGAACTGCGTCCAGTGATGCGGGTATTGAGTGAGTTGGAAGACACTGTGGGTGCCCAACTTGCAATGTCAGACGGTCGTTATCTGGCGCAACTTGAGAGCCTCTGTACAAGTGATCCAATTCTGCTTACCGAAGCAGACCAGATGGTTCGGTCTGCATGCAGAAAACTTGGTCTTGCTCCGCGTTATGCCCAGTACCTCGCACTCATCCTGTTCGCTCATTGGGTTCGATGCAAACAGGCGGATGAAGCGGCATTCGTTGAGAGACTCAACGCATTTCTAGCGGCATGGGCCGAGAAAAACCCGAAGGAAACGATCAGCCCTTTCGTGCCGGATGATTTGCAGTTTGCCGCCATTTGGATGGCAACTGGATCAGGTAAGACCCATGTTCTGCATGCATGCCTTTCGATGTTGCACGAAGCGAAGACATGGGATCGGACAATTCTCATCACGCCCACGGAGAGCCTGTCTCGGCAGCATGCCGAAAAGCTGCGTGAAACGAATGCATGGGATGTGTTTGCATACCCGACGGACGGGGATGCAGCATCGTTAGGGCGGCTTCATCCTGACACGATCATTGTAATCGACATCAATAAGCTTACCGAGACGAAAAAGGGCGATGGTGTCAGCCTTCCAACTTCCGTTTTCAAAGATGGCAGGAACCTTGTTTTTGTTGACGAAGGTCACAAGGGACAAAGAACTGAGCAGAGTGTCTGGAAGAAACTGCAATCAGATTTGGCTGGCATTGGTTCGATACAAACTGATCACAGGGGCCTGCTTGTCGAGTTTTCCGCAACATTCGGCCAAGTCGCCGAAACAGAGGCTACATTCGACCGATATGCCAAGTCGATCATGTTGGACTACGCGTATGATCGATTTCATTCAGATCAGTATGGCAAGGACTTTTGGAGCATCAAGATCGATGCAAACGAGAGCATGTCAGACAATGCACAAGAAACGACGCTCGCAGCAGCGCTTGTCTCCTACTGGTACCAGTTGAATTGCTACGGGCAATCGAAGGTGCAGTCACAGGTCAAAAAGGCTGGCGTTGAAATTGCTAAGCCACTTTGGGTTCTTCTCGGCCTGTCCGTTATTGGCAGCAAGAGTAACCAAGCCGACAAAGATCAGACTTCTGATGTGATATCCGTCCTGAAATTCTTGAATCAGATATTGTCGTCCAGAACTGCCCTAGAACAGATGATCAGCGAGGTTTTAGCCTTTGAAAAGGGTGGCGCAGAATTACTGCCACCAGCGGTATCTGAGGGCCTCAAAGGCAAAAAGACGAGCGAAATCTGTACCTCAATTTTGATAGATGTTTTTGGTTTTCAGGAAGGTGACGCTCCCCTTTTTAGGATTCTGAAAACGTCACCGGGAGAATTGGGGCTAGGTCTTCGGCGGGGAGATAGAGTTCACTACTTCGGAGTTGTAAATGTTGGCGACGTAAATGGATTGAAGAAAGCGCTTGAGGCCGACTTACTCGAAGTTGAAGACGACGCATTCACGCCTTCCCTGTTTGTGTCCTTGGAGAAAGAGAACTCAGGCGTGAATCTACTCATCGGATCACGTCGATTTGCGGAAGGTTGGGACAATTACCGCGCATCCAGCCTTACTTTGCTGAGGTTGGGGCAGAACGAAGGCTCTCTGATTATTCAGATGTTTGGACGTGTAGTTCGATTTGCTGGTAAAAATGGAAATGGAAAACGTAGCAGTAATCCAACAAGTGAATTGGATACCCTTCAAACAGCTTTTATATTTGGCTTGAAGTCGAGATATCTACAAGCATTCCTAATTGGGTTGTTTGAGAATGGCATAGTCGAGAAAACAAAAACCTATCACCCTTTCCATGATTGGCTTCCGGAAAACCCGGAACTTTTGTCTGTTCGCTCCATTAGTCCAGACAAATCCGCCTATGAAGTGCACCTTACTCAGAACGATTGGACTAAATCAGTAAACAAAATCGTTGTTTCTTATGCGGTTGGCGTAGCATCCTCGCAGGTGGAATCCTCTGAGCTTTCAAACAAAAGCCACAGCTATGGTGCTGATATAACTCCTGACTTTAAAACAAAACTGGGTTTGATCGACTTTGCAGCAATTTATACAGAGCTAGCTAATTGGAAGGCGCTTTCACAAAGATGGAACATGTCCTTCGACATTGGGTCCATTGAGGCCGCGCTTCGTTCTGATCGCTATGAACTTTTTGCTCTTCCTTCCTTTGTCATTGTTAAATCTGACGATGATTTGGTCCGAATACAAAGTGCTGCAGTCACGATAACGAGAAAAATTTTTGAAGGTGCTTATCGAAAAGCAGAGGCCCAGAAGAGCAGCTATGAAGTGGTAAATGCTCGAAACAGCGGAATACCGACGCAGTATTTCAAGGAAGTTCCAAATGACAGGTGATGGTCAAAAAAGTCTGTTCGGTAGTGCGGTAAGCTCTCCAGACGTTAAGAATTTGCCGTTAATTCTAAACCCAAACAACGACATTGAAGTTCTTGCACCCGGAAGTGTTTATCAACCGCTTCTGCTGGACCAACGCAATGGCGAGGTTTTTGCTGGACCGGGATCGCTAAACCCCGACGAAGAACAGTTTGTTCGTCATTTGATTTCATTCCTTTACCCGAATGGTGACGCACCAAAGAGCCCACGTTCTCCACTGTTGTGGGGGGATAAGCAGATTTGGCTAAAGCGGAATATTGAGAAGGACCCAACGTCATTTCGCCTAAGAGTTGATAGCTCGGATTGGTATTATCCTGATTTCGTCATTTGGATGGTTGATGCAAAGACTAAAACTCAGACATTTGGTTTTGCTGATCCAAAAGGGTTGGCTCTGGGCGCTCATGGTGGATGGAGCGACCATAAAATTGTGTGCACGCAGTTTGTGCCGCATGTTTTGGAAAAGGAAATTGGCTCAGTAAAAGTCGATGGCGAAGATTGGAAATTCAGAATTCGCGGTGTTCTGGTATCAGTATCGAGTTTCGATGGGTTGAAAGATCAAAGAAAGTTTTTCATTCGCGATCAAAATAGCAAAGATGTGCGCCCCTCTCGTCAGCAATTTGAGCAAGCTCGCATCATTTTTCAGGAGCGCGATGCAAAAGAATACATTCCACAGGTTCTAAGAATGCTGGAAAGCGATAATGAGATTGACCGTATTTTTTCAATCGCCGTTGATGCATTGGATGGAACAGGCAACAGCGTTCCGGAAAGTGAAATCGAAGCTGATGTTTTGCTCAGACTGGAAGACGGTTTGTCGATCAGCGATTTTGTAGCATCAATCATGCAAGACTATCTCGTTACTGATGGTGCAAACGAAATTGGCGCGAGAGCGAGACAGGAACGTTCAGATTTGGTTGCCCGTTTGCTTTCAAAAAGTGAAAATTCGGAATTTGAAAGACGCTGGAATTCATGGGCAGACAAGGACTCTCCAAGTCGTTTCCTGTTTGCCAATAAGGAAATTTGGAAGCCTGAAAAAACCAAGTAGTGAACGCTCGGTAATTGTTTTGGAATGCCAAAGCCAAATGTGAGGCTGTCACCGCCTAACGGAAGTTAAAAGCGTACAACTTCGGCTAACAATTGCGTTGAAAATTTTACCTGATTTCCACTCAATTTTTGAAGCTAACCGACTAAGTTTTTGCTTATTCGCTGGCGTGTAGCTACCACCGCCCACCCCTCTGGGGGGTAGTGTACCCAAGGTGGGACCCTCGATTTTTTACCCGCTGACGCGGGCATCCATTCAGTTGTCAAACTACAGCGGGGCGAGGATGACCAGCCAAGCCAACAGGGCGATCAGCGACAGAGCCTTTATAATCATATGATATGCCTTCGGTGCCCGCGTCAGCGGGGGCCTGTATCAGGTTGCCTTTCCCGATGGTCGCGCAAAATGCGAAACACGGAAGCCCTGCCAATTTCTAATTGCTTTGCAATTTCGTCTGGACGAAAACCGCGATCTTTGAGCTTTAGTACCTCTGGAGCTTTGGCGCGCGCGGTCGGGGCTCGCCCGCGATATCTGCCCTCGCGCTTGGCCTTCGCGATACCATAGGCTCGGCGTTCAGCCAGCCTGTCTCTCTCGAACTGTGCCACCGCACCCATCATTCGAACCAAAAGCATCTGGGTCGGATCTGCTGGGTCCAGCGGGTTCTGAGAGAGGTCAGGCAACAGCCAAATCACATTGTTATTGCTTGGATTTGTAATGGCCGCGTCAGCGGCGGCGAGGTCACGAAAGGCCCGGTCCATTTTGGCTGAACATATACAGATGCGCAGCTTGTCAGTGGCGACCAAGTTAGCGTCTCGTAGCATGCGCTCAAATTCAGGGCGATTGCCTCTGGTAGACGCCTCTTCATAAAAGAATTTAGTGCAACCGAGGGACTTCAAACATTCTATTTGGTCTTCCCAACCTGCTGCCTGTGTTTTCCTGTCTACCGAGACACGAACATATCCCCATTTTTCCATCAATAAATTTTCCCAAGTATCATAAGAATCTATAAGTAATGATACAGTATCACTGGGGTAAACGGCCAGGAATTTTGATACTACTTATGGGCTTCATCCACAGTATTTTTGGGGACATCCCTAGTGAGACAAACGAAGCGGCAGATATGTCCGATTTGGGTGTCCGTTTGGCGCAGTTACCGCCCTGACGCTTCCTTAAAGTCATATCGTACAGTTTCTCCCGGTTTGGGGATATCCGATGTGAGTATACTCAATCCGGACGATTACCCACGGCAGCAGGAAAGCGGACGTACGCTGAAATTGGCGTTGCGGCAGCAATGCGGGACAAAACCACCGTTCGGCTTGATAGTTCATTGATTTCTTCTATGCGAACAGCAACTTTGATTGTGACAGAGAGGTACTGTTGAAGGAGTTTTTAGCGTGAGTGAATTTAAATCTTGGAGAGCGTTTCAAAGTTTCGAAAAAGAAGTCTCTCGTGATCGCCGGTACGTAAGGTCGAATGACGCCGAGAAGTTTCTTGATGCTGTCCGCTTATCACTACAGAGCCGGGTATCTCGGATATCGGAGGGAAGAGGGTTTTGGCGAGCGCAGATTGGACATGATTGGCGATATGAGGAGCAAATCCGCGATGAAGTTCCGACAGCTTACAAACCGGAAAGAATGAAGCCACTTAGTGATCGCGCAATGGAAGGTAGGGCGAACTCAAAGGGGATACCGGCTCTGTACATCTGTAGCAATAAAAGAGCGGCGATGAGTGAGGTAAGACCATGGATTGGATCGATGATATCGCTTGGACGGTTTGTCACCGCGAAAGATCTTCGATTGGTGGATTGCAGCAAAATGCCAATCAAGACCAGAAACCCATTTATGACGTCACCACCAAGAGAGGATTGGAACAGCCTCGTTTGGTCGGAAATCGACCAAGCATTTACGAAGCCCGTAACTCGCAGTGATAATACTGGTGATTACGTTGCAACTCAAATCTTGGTGGAGCTTTTTCGAGACGCCGGTTTTGATGGAATTTCATATCGCAGTGCGTTTGGAGAAGAATCCAAAAATATAGCGCTGTTTGACCTCAAGAGTGCCAATCTCGAAAGCTGTCAGCTTCACGAAGCAACAAGCGTCAATTTCAATTTCTTGGAGCGCGACGACCCATATTGGGTCAAACGTTCAAAGCCGACAACCAGTCGGCGCAAATAGACAGCAGGTCTATGTTGGCTCGTTTGGGCTGGAAGGAGCCGTCTGTCTGAATTTGTCGGAAAACCGCTATTGGATTGATAGCCGTTCACGGACGGTCGCTAACGTCCTGCAAAAATTTTACTCTAAGGGGCGACGGGCACTTCTGAACGCTCTGCGCCAACCGCATGCAAAACTCTGAATTGCACTGCCCGCTGACGCGGGCTACCAAAAGTCCGCCTCATGACCCAGTCTGACCCAGCTTTGACCCAAGTGCGTGGGTCACGAATGCGTCATGTTTTAAAGGGCATGGGCGGCATTGACCCAGATGACCCAGTTTTCTCTAATTTAAGGGAATAGAAAAAAGACAGTAAAGCAGAGGCGTCATCGCACTGCTGACTGATCCCCCGCTCAATCACGGGTTTTGTGTGTGATTTGGGTCAGCAGGGTCACAACGAAATTAGTCGTGTAAGCCATTGTCGAATAAAGATAATACCTGACCCAATCGCTTGGGTCAGGTTTGGGTCTGTTTGGGTCACCCGCGCCCGTAGCGGGTCAGCATACCGTCTTCACCCCGCAAGATATTCAACGGCGGGATGATAACGTGGCGCTCGCGACTTGAAGTGGCGCGTTCTGTACGGGCGTCTTCGCCGGATATCAACTCTCCGAGGTAGTCAATTACGGCTTTCTTATCACCTTGATCCGCGCCCTCACCTAAGAAGGTGTTGACCGCATTTTTCATTTCCGCTGACAAGTTTCCGTGCTTGTCGTCGGATTCCAGCACCGCAACCAAATGCGCACGCGCAACTGTTGTAGGAAAGTCTTCGTCAAGGTCGTAGTAGAAGACATCACCGGCTTTCGTACGCCCTTGCAGCACTCCGGCTTCAAGGATCGCCACCAGACGCGCAGCAGGACCGTTAAGCCCCATACCTGCCTGCTGACGCAGGAAGTCAGTCGCTGGTGGTGTGCGCAACGATTGCCATGTCAAATGAACGTCTGCGGGATTCCAGTGCATCAGTTCATGCATCATAGCTTCCACTCCTCCGTTCTCCATCTGGTCATCAATTGCGCCAAAGAATGCAGCGTCCTGTTTGCGGGCATTGGAACATTCCAGAACAAAGAAGCGACGCGCATCTTCGCCATCAACAGGAACCGCCCACTTGTTGTTCGAGATAAAGACGATGTTCACGTAGTTCGGGCGTTCGATAAGATTTGCGAACTTGCCTTCGATTTGCAGAGTGCCGGAGCTAATGAGGTCCTTCATCACGCCACCCGCACTCCTATCTCCCGCCCAGAATGCCTCTTCACAGACGAGAAATATTAGACCATCCAAGTGTGCATTGAAATTGCCGGTTAGGTGCCTGCCTGAGCTTACCTTGAGCGCTGCCGACCCAATGGCACGGCGTATCCAATCAAAGAGCTTGGACTTCCCTGTGCCTTGTTCACCGATGATCGCGAGTGAGCTAGGAACCTTGATGCCAGGACGCGCGAAAAGCGATGCCAACCACGTCAAAACGAAGTTGAAATACTCTGCGTTGCCGCCGCAGATGTTGTCGAAGATGTGTCCGCGCAGGAGCGACCAGTCTCCGGGCTGTGGTGTTGCTGCAAACCCATTCCAGAGATTGAACGCACCGCTGCGGGCAGCAGTCTCTGCTTTCTTCGGATTTGGTTCAAAACAAGTGTCTAGGTAAGTGAGGCGCGTGCGTTCGTCTACGTAAACCTGAGCTGGGTATATCTTCTTCACTTTTGGGGTTTTACCGCTTTCATCCCAATATGACACCGCGCGATTGCGATAGAGCTTGGTCAGCGTCGCTTCTTTGCGAAGTTTGATGGCCTCGCCCTGAGGCTGGGGGATGGCAAGCTTTGTTTCACCGTCCAGCACCACATAATTGAAACGCGCATTCAGATTGCGAAACATCTGCTTGCGTATTTTTCGCTGCATTTTTTCAAACGCGCGATCACTGGTTGGCTTTATTCCATAATCGCGATATAAATTCTCTGCGTTTTCGGGCTTCAACAGGAAGCCATCTTCGTCCACCAGAGCTTCATCGTATATCGCATCCAAGACATGCGGCATATCGCCTTCTGCGCGCGCGTCAGCGCGGGCAGCGGCAACCGGGTCGAACTGGCGGTCTGCTTCGCGTTCTTCAAGCTGACGTTCGATATCTGCCTTGACGGCGAGGACGCGCTCACGCGCACCTTCATTGCTGAGACCCAAAGCTTCAAGTTTAGCAATTGCGGCTTCTACACCGCTTTCTGAGACGCCTGAAACCCCATCGACAGTTTCGATTTGTTTTCTCAGAATTGTACGTGCCTCTGCGGTTCCCTTGGTTTCTTCGGGGGTAAGACGCAGGAACTTTTCTTCCTTTGCATTGTCTGGCAGTGGCATCATGAACGCAGGATCTTCTAGAATATCAACGGTCAAGTCACCCGCATCGATCCACGCGGCGAGGTAGTCCGTTATATGGCGATTTCCGCAACTGCCATGCATGCATTTGCAAACTGCAAACTCGTGTTCCGCATCCTCAGCGTTGATCACGATCGTTGCGCTATCATCGACGCTATCGGTGTGTCCGTCCGCAAAGGGGCAGCGCACATGGAACACCTCTCCCGCATTGTTAGCGTCTGCTGATGTGCCCAAGTCACAGTGCTCGGCAATTTCAGCCAGCATCCAGCGCTTTCCGTAACGATTGTAAAGCGCGGTGACGTTGGTTCCGTCGGTAGAAATCACATCCTCGCGTCGCTGCCATTGGCTGTTGGATGCCTTCGTATCGTAAACCTCCCGGACATCCGCAAAAGCAATTGCTGGCCCACGATGGATGACGACCCGTTGCGTCCGGCCTTTGGGGTGCCGAGCAGCAAATAGGAAACGCGATACGTCGAGAGCACCTGGATCGGTCGGGGTTTTGACCATATCCGCAAGGCCGCGCAGTTTGTTCTTCACAATCTCCTGCGCCTTTTCCTGTGTGTTCGCGATGCTTTCCGGTCCGGCAAGGGGGATGTCGCCTTCGGCTAGAAAGAACACCGCACGGAACTTGGGAATTGGCGCGTGGCTGACCACAATCATTTCGCCGCTCTCGGTTGTTTGACGCTGCTCTTCGATCTGCATCGAGCCAATGATGTGATCAGCGTAGCCCTTCTTCGCGTGGACGAACGCCTGCACCTGTTCGAGCGTAGGGTCGCTACCGCATTTGGCATGCTTCACCACATCCGCGCGTTTCAATTCGGTGCGTATCGTGCCGTTCGAATGGGTTTCATAGGCGGCAAAGGCGTAGCCACACTCAGATGCATTTGAGACGAACTTATCGAAAGTGACATGGCCACTGTCGTGGTCGATCCACAGAGCGCAGATTGACTGGACGCCAGCCGTCGTACGGTTGCCGAGGCAGTTGCCAAAAACATACCCCGGACCAGCTTTATCGCCTTCGGAGGATCGAGATAACCCCAGGGCCTCGCGACGGTCCGCTGCGAAGAACGCGTTCTTTTCAGCGCTCCCGTCGATGAGTCGTTTTACGGCTACGGTCCGACCTTTCCAAGCATCTCTTCTTGTAGACTTGCGTTTTTCATTCTCCGACGTGAACAGCTTGCCAAAAGAGGGAGTTATTTCTTGCTGCAGAAGCGCCTGCCATTCCGGGCTGTCTTCGCCCAAGACATCGGCATCATTCCAGCGCTCCGATGTGTCGACTACCTGCGGTTTTTTTCCGGGCATTGAGCGTGCAACCATTCCACGCCACTGTTGAAGGCGGTGTTCATCCGGACTAATTTTCCATTGATCCGGTAATGCTCGAACCTCAGCCAACTTCACTGAGGAGTCCACGCCGTCTTGTTCGCGCTGACGCGCGATATGGCCCTTTAGGATGTCCCTTACTTCTTTGGCTTCTACGTTAGCGTCGAAGTCAACATCAAAGTCGCGGGAATAGAATGGTGTGTTATGTAGCATATTTTATATCCTTATATTTCGCAGCGCACACACCTTCCCCGTTCACAGGAATCCTGTGTTTTTTGGAGCAAAGATGTTAAGCTGCGCGTGTTTAGTTGATGCAGTCCGCAAGCGGACCACGCGCATGAACGAGCAAAAACCGAGGCTGCTCGCCCAATTTCTTAGTTGGATCGGCTTGGCGCAGGTCTATCCCGCGATGTAGGTGCCGTGACCTTCCGCATGCTGAAACCAAACAACTCACGGACCACACAAAATCCTTGTGCAGCGTGGCCTGTTTACGAAATGCAAGAACTGCTGTCAAGGTCCAAATAATGTAACCCATTGGCAGACAATAGTAATTTCCACCTTTTAAATTAATTGCCTCAGTTCAAAGGGCAGATTCTTAGCGCTCCAAAAGATCAATGGGCAATGAAATAGCCATGGTGTGCTCGTCACCTGTTGCAGTCGTCCAGACAATACAACGATCACGCTGAACCGGAATTACGCCAGCCATCTTGAGAGCAAGGTTCATGGTTTGCGCCCCAACGACGTTGCGCAATGCTTCGGCATCGATTTCAGCATGCACTGCGTTTGCCTCGAACAACGCTGCATAGATGAACGCGTCGATCTGTTCAGCGAGCAGAAAGACATCACCGGGATGGTCAGACCAACAGATGGCCTCGCATAGAGCTTGGCGCTGCATTTCTTTGATGTTGATCGAGCGCTTGGCGGGGACGTCTAGCGCTCCAAGCATGGCGACATGCAGTTTGGAACGCTCGCCACGGGATAGGCCTTCTAGGATCATTTCTTTCACTCTTTGATTTGTTCCTTTCATTGGTCGGGTTGAAGGAGGGTTGATATTGTGAGCCATTGGCTCGGTCGGGAATGATTTGCGCGTTCGGCGCAGGTGATGGAGATGGCACCTGCGCCGAACCCACGTCGCGGCAAAGTCGAAGCAAGCAAACTCGCTTCACCGCATTGCGCCCTATCTGTCGTGTAGTCAGGGCGCGGTTTGTATCCCTCCGCAGTTCGGACAAATAAGATCTTCGCGGATTGCCAAAAGCCAACGGGAAACAACTTCAAGATCAATGTCTGTACCCGCTGACGCGGGGACGTCATTCTTTTGTTCATCACCAAGATAGGCATGCAGCTTCTTAAGCGACGTGCTGACAATCTCTGCTTCGCGAATGACACGATCAACGGAAGCGGCGTCGAGGTTCGCCACATTATGACGCAAAGCCTTTAGACTTTCATTTACGACGAACAACGAGCTTCGCGCGGTACAGGCTTTTAGGTCTGACATGCGCATTTCTTCGATATATTAGAAAGTAGGGGCTCAAGTGCTGCCAAACTCTCCACTTTATCACGTTTAAGACCATCAGGCTGTTCCAGCTTCCCTTGGCGTGACAGATGCGCCGCAAGAACACGCTTCAAAGATTCAAGCTTCTGCGGTGGCACACAGGCCGCGTCAGCGGCCCTATAGGCTGTTTCCATCGCTTCACTGACCTCGAGGTTTAGCCGTATGACATCGGCATGGGATAGCGCCTCATCGGGTTGCTGTGCGGCTTTCTTATCCTGTTCTCTCAGAAACGCGACACGTGCGGCAACTTCTGGGCGTTGTGCCACTTTGAAGCCCGTCACTCGCAAGGCGTTGTCGCCCCCTTTGTACTGCGCCCCAAATGGAATAGTTGCTTTCCACGCTTCGCCATAAGTCATCCCTCTCGCCCGGCACAAAGCGAATTGCTCATGTCGCACGTTGGAAAGCGGTTTGGAGGGATTAAGGTCAGCCATTTCAGGTGTTAAGCGATTCAATACGCCTTTTCACGAGTTCTTCGATGTAGTCGTCCAACGTCCCCGCGCGCGACATGGCAATTTTTTCGGGTCCTTTAAGTTTCGCCAACTCTTCGTTGCGGAATGTCTCTTTCAGGACGGCGTCTCGCGAGTCTATGCATGCCTTTGCCAAAGGCTCATGATCTACAGCGGCCTTCATGCGCGCATCCCATCTTTGGGGTGTCATAGGCAATTCGTTTACGCCACCACCAATGGAACAGAGAACCTCAGGATCCAAAACCATACCTTCCACAATGCGTGTGACAATATCTGGATGCAGGCGGTGCCCATAGCAACGAGCAAGCGCCAGCTCTGCTTTGTGCTTCACCTCATCGAGGCGCTTTATCTGGTGCGGGGGCATCACATCAACCAGCGCAGCGATACGTGATAGTCGGTCTTTCTCTTCATCAATTTCTTTTTGAATGGCTTGTGTCATTTGGATGGTCCTTGATGGTTGTTGCGAGCGACTTGATCGCGCTGCACGAGTTGCAACTGCATCTCGTCCGTAAACGCGGTTTTCTGGCGGCAGCGCATCAAAAGGTCGCTCAATCGGTAGATGCGGGTAGCCTGTCCACCCAGAGGACCGGGCGAAACTTTAGTGTACTTAAGTGGGTATGGTCGGAGCGTGATCATTCTAGCACGGTGTTGACCCCACCCAGTGCAAGCGCGCAAATCAGCAACGCTCAGCGAATAGCTGGTCATCTTGTTTTCCTATTTGGGAATATTTGGACGCTTACCGAGCATCGAACTTAACTGCCCCCGGCAGTCTAGCTATGTTCGAACTGTGCCTGATTTTGCCAAACATGACCAGGTTTTTCGCATAAACGGGTCACACTTTAAAGTTGTTTTCATCGTAATGTCTAAATGCTGCTATGATAGTATAAAAATCATAAATGAGGCCTTCGCACCGCGATATTTTACGAATACCTTCTAGCGACCAATTGATTCTAAGGTGACTCGTGGCACACATTCTAAAGATAAAAACTCCAAAGGGAGAACTTCGCCATCAAGTAAGGTGGAAAGAAGACCGCAGTTATAGGTCGCGCAACTTCGGCACACGTGCAGAAGCGGTAGAGTTTCGCGCGACTAAAGACCTTGAACATCCGCCTCGGCGCAGACGCGTGAAAAAAAAGCAGGATGCAACCTTCAAATCCGTGGCAGAGGGATACTTGAATAGAAAAGAACATCCGGTCGACACGGATCCTTTAGAGCCCCAGACATTACGTTCTTACCGATCAGTCTTGAACGAGCATGTGTATCCGATTGTCGGTGAAAAACAGATATCGAGAGTTACCAAAGACGATTTCGAAGACCTGCTGAGGCGCTCGCGCCAGATCGGTGTATCGCGGCGAACTCGCAATGAAGCGCTTAGACTTATGTCTGTTGTTCTTCAATACGCCGTTGGGCGAGACATAATTGATACCGTTCCAGTCCACACTCTCAACACTGCTCCTACAATTCGAGAGAAGACCGAAGCGAGATTAAGACAAGACGTCAAGGCATTCACGCCAGCCGAGATTAGAGCGCTTTTGGCAGCCTGTGACAGCCTTTCGGAGGACGAAAATCGCCAGACCAAGCGAACATGGCTGCGTTACCGCCCCATGGTCTATTTCTTGGTCTTCACTGGTGTCCGCTTAAGCGAGGCTCGCGGCTTCCCGCGCAACAATTATTTGCCCGGTGAGAACATCGTTAAAATCACGCAAGCCGCTTCCGAAGATGGGGTCAAGATCGTGAAAACGGTAGCGGGTGTGAGGAAAATACCCCTGCCCCCAACTCTCCATGAAGTAATGGAGCCATGGCTTGCATCACACGACAGGACCCTCGTATTTGGTACGGCCACCAACAATCCTGTCTCCGCACCGACACTTTATCCACGTCTTCTAGAACCTTTGAGAGACCGCGCAGATGCGTTGGGTACGCCCGTAGACCGGACAAAGACCTTCCACGCTTTCAGGCACCATTACGCATCTATGATTGTACGGCGTGGTGCAAACTTGAAACAATTGTGCTCGTTTCTTGGACACTCAAATCCAGCCTTCACATTGAAGACATATGCGCACCTTTTTGATGAAGATACAGCCGAGTTCGCAAATAAGATTGAGGTCTGATAATTTGGCACATCACCCAGTTGGCGCAGATCAAATATCATGTTGTCAAGCAGTTTGCAGGTTATTAAGGCATGATTCAATTGTCTTAACTTTTATAGTTAAATAGCTGGCATATATACATTAATAACTATGTGACATTGTTGACTGTTAATCAATTGGTCGTAGGTTCGATCCCTACCGTCGGAGCCATTTCATACAATTGTGTCAAATGGCGTGAGAAAGCATCTATCTGGTAGATA
>Ga0316204_10006214_pt1 | contig 18587 bp, 19 predicted proteins | sample 6monrhotite_MG_2_FD_205661 | JGI IMG/M metagenome (GOLD analysis project Ga0316204, IMG submission 205661) | Microbial mat bacterial communities from mineral coupon in-situ incubated in ocean water Damariscotta River, Maine, United States -... | ecosystem: Environmental > Aquatic > Marine >... | reverse complement strand
GAACAACCGGTTTTGCTCTGAAATAACCAATCAGAAGGATCAGATATATTCTGGTTTCAAGCTTGCCCATCTCGTTGAGCATATTGAGAGTTTCCTCATCTAAAGCAAAATATTCTTCTCTCTCTGTCGGATTGAATAACGGCCTTAAATATAACTCCTTAATTTCATCGGCGGTCAGTATGTGAATCCGTTTTTGATTGGTTTGTGACAAATTTTTCTACCTTAATATTCAATCCAAAAAAAGTTAGGTTAATTGAAGTCCCGGCAAATTTCTTGAGGGTACTCCAATTCTATAGTCGTGTGTGCTAACTCATATTTTTCTAACCGTTCTGAAATAGCTTTCTTTATACTCATCTGAGTCAAAGGTTCAAACGCTTGAGTTAAAACCAAATGAGCGGTCAGAACATGATTTTCACCATCAAGTGACCAGAGGTGTATGTGGTGAATTTTACTAATACCTTCAAGTGCAATTAGTTCAGCGATAATGTTTTTTCTTAAGACTTCATCGGGTGTTACTTGTAAAAATATTCGAATAGTGATGATGAGATTTTTAGCTACATTAATTAGAATAAAAAGCGTAAAACCGATGGACAAAATCGGGTCGAGAATTGGCCATTCTGCAAACATGAGCACGATAGCAACGATGAGTACAGCGAACCACCCTAAAACATCTTCCAATAAGTGCCAGTTTAAGACCCGCTCATTGAGTGATTTACCCTGGCTTAGTTTATATGCAGCCAAACCATTGACGAGTACTCCAAATATGGCTAATCCTATCATTCCCTCAGCATTGGGCATCTGTGGATCAGATAATCTGGGGACCGCCTCGTTAAGTACCCAGATTGAACCTGCGATAAGAACTATGCCATTAATCAGCGCACCTAATAATGAAAATCTTTGGTATCCATAGGTGTAAGAATCGTTCGCTCGTTTAATTGAGAGTTTATTCAAAATCCATGAAAGACCGATTGACAAACTATCACCCAGATCATGGACTGCATCGGCCATTATGGCGGTACTATTAGTTAACCAGCCACCGATAAATTCGATAATGGTAAATCCAACGTTGAGGAAAAAGGCCCAGCCAATGCGCTGGGATGACTCAGTTGTGTGTCTATGTTGATGCATACAAATTCACCTATTGATATGAATACTCATTGTCTATTTATGCAAATCTCTTTTTATGTTTATCCGACAAATTGTTGAGCCCATCTGATCCCAAATAAGAGATAAAACTGATTTGCTTCGTTTATTATCAACGCTATTAAGTTGCTTTCAAACTGTGTCAAACAATTCAGTGTAAGCCTTCAAATATTTTCAAAATTTCCATATTAAAAATTTTTGGACGAACGACGTATGGGAAATGATGTCCGGTATTTAAACAACAAGTATTGGAAGCTGGGTACTTTAAAAGTACCGCTTTTTGTGCTGTTTTGGAAATGTATGGATCATCACTACAATAAATAATTGTGATATTTTTGTCTGGTAGAGTTAGCGCCGGCACTCGACCACATTTATGGAACGTTAAAGCTCTTTCTGAAAATTCTCTCGCTGATATTTTAGAAACTATGTTGTCATAGATATATTTTTCAAGGATATTGTAATGAGGGAGAGATTGTTTAACACGACGCTGTAGACTCTTTTGAATTAGGACGTTCGGGATAATTGGTAGTATATATTCGCTGAATAGCCGTGATGGATTGTCAATATTTTCCCCATCAATGACCGAGTTGCAAATAATAAGTTCCTTAACATTTGCAGGATAATAATAGGCGAACCACTGAGCTATGTAGCCACCAATCGAAGTGCCTAGTAGACTAATCTGAAAAGCTTCCAAATGTTGACAGATAGACATTAATCCTGTGCAAATCTCTTTTGTGTCATGTATCAGGGGAAGTTTTATCAATATCAGTCTAAAATCATCTTTGAGTTCATTGAATTGATTCCAGAAAATATAGGGATTTCCTCTTGTCCCATGCAGAAAAATAATTGCAGGTCTGTTTTCTGTTTTTGAATCCAAGTATTGCCATTCCAATTTATCCACCCAAATTTTGTCAAGAACATAACGCGATACAAAATCCGCATACCCTATTGTTAATTTGTCTGAATCTAGTTGTTTATTTTCCTTCATTGACGAATCTATCTCTAATGTATTTAACAGAACTGTTATTAAGTAACCGTTCATTCTAAGGCGTAATTCTATTCTACCGAACTATTTTGTATATTTCTCTCTGTTATTAATCAACGGAGAAACTCATGAAAACACCACCCGCTCAAAAAGTAAGACGTTTCCGCCGCAAGGCAGAGTGGCAGTCCTTATTATCAGAATATGCCTCAAGTGAACTTTCTCAAAAAGCCTTTTGTGAATTACATCAGCTATCGATGAGCAGTTTTTATCAGTGGAAAAAGAAATTGTCGATAGAGCCAGTGGACGATACTGATTTTATTGATATTAGCGCTCAGGTTCATGATGACTCACTGAATTTGGTAGAGCCAGCGAAACCATCTGGCTATCAGATTGAGCTAGAGCTTGGTTTCGGTATTATTCTTCGCGTAAGGAGTCATTAATGTTTTTTCCTGAATCTCATATAACCATTTGGCTTTACGCCAAAGCCACCGATATGCGAAAGTCATTTGATGGTTTGGCGGCATTGGCAAAAAATCGGTTGAAAGAGTCGCCCGTTAGTGGCGCGTTGTTTGTGTTTATTAATAAACGTCAAACCCACATTAAAATTTTGTATTTTGATCGCAGTGGTTATTGTTTATGGGCAAAGCGGCTGGAGCAAGGTCGTTTTAATTACCCGCAACGCGAGGGTGAAAAACAGTCACTTAATGGGACGCAACTCAAATTAATTTTGGAAGGAATTGAGGTGAAAAACACCCGTCAAAATAAGCGATATAATCACCCGTTACCACCCTAAACCTGGTATAATTCGGGCATGCAAAGGTCGACTCTAAACACTCAAATCAACTCGCAGGATGAAAAAAATCTGGCGCATATTAATACTCAGTTGAATGAGAAAATTCAAAGTTTAGAGCAGCAACTCGATTGGTTTAAACGCCAAATATTCGGTGAGAAATCCGAAAAGTTTGATATGACGGATAACCCGTATCAACAAACCATAGCCGATGTGCTCAACCAATTACCAGCGCTTCCAGCCAGTCCACTGGATGAAAAAGAAACCATCAGTTATCAACGGGGTAAAGCTAAGAAAAATAGTTTAGAAGGCTCACCCGATGACAGTGGGTTGCGTTTTGATGAATGTGTGCCAGTTGAAGAAATTATCTTGCCATCGACTGAGCTAGAAGGCGCGAATGCCAATGACTATGAGATCATTGGCACAAAACACACCTACCGTTTAGCTGAGCGACCTGGCAGCCAGGTGGTTTTAAAGTATATCCGACAGGTGTTAAAGAAAAAATCAACTCAAACGATCATCACGCCAGTCGCCCCCGCCAACGTACTCGACAAAAGCTTCGCCGATGTGAGTTTTTTAGCCGGGCTACTCATTAATAAATTCTGTTATCACCTGCCTTTGTATCGCCAACATCAACGATTAGAGCAAAACGGCTTTAAAATTGCCCGTAGCACCTTAACGAATCTCGGTAAACGCAGTATTGAATTATTAAAACCTCTTTATGAAAGCCAACTTAAACATATTTTACTCAGCAAAACCTTGGCGATGGATGAAACGCCTATCAAAGCCGGTAGAAAACAAAAAGGCAAAATGAAACAAGCGTATTTCTGGCCCATTTATGGTGAGCAAGATGAAGTGTGTTTTACTTTTTCGCCATCGCGTAAAATGCAGCATATTGAAGAGCAACTCGGCGATTTTAAAGGGACTTTATTAACCGATGGCTATAAAGCTTATGAGCAATTCAAAAAGAAACAGCCATCTCTCACCCATGCGCAATGTTGGGCACATGCGCGTCGTTATTTTGAAAAGGCAAAAGACATGGAGCCTGAAATGGTCGCGATCGCACTGGCTTATATCGCCAGGCTCTATGCCATTGAAAAACAGATCCGAGACAAAAACCTGGCGGGCGAGGCGAAACTAAACTATCGGATCACACACTCTAAACCGACGGTCGATGCTTTTTTTAATTGGTGTCATGAGCAACGACAACGAATTGATCTGGTTAAAAGCAATCCACTGTCCAAAGCTTTGGTTTACTCAATGAACCGAACCCATGAATTGATGGTCTTTCTTGGCGATCCTGAGGTACCGCTGGATACCAATCATCTTGAGCGAGCACTACGGGTTATTCCGATGGGAAGAAAGTCCTGGTTATTTTGTTGGACGGAATTTGGCGCGGAGCAAGTGGGGATCATACAAAGCTTATTGGTCACTTGTAAGCTACACGGTGTGAATTTTTATGATTATCTGGTGGATGTTCTGCAACGGGTTAGTGAACATCCGGCTTCAAAAGTAGAAGAGCTTACGCCGAGAATTTGGAAAGAAAAATTTGCTAATACACCCATGCGATCTGATCTGGCGACATTAGTAAAGAACGGTCTAGAATGAGCGGTTACGTTATTAATTAGGCCAGCACACATTAACGATTTGTACAATCGTGCTCATACACGCCAGACGGACATATCGGCGTAGAACGATGCTGCCTTACAATTTGTAATGAAAGTTAACCGTACATTGGTTATAACTACGATGCGTAGTCTTAAGTTTCCATCTTTCGCTTGATTGAAAATATGTCCCATTTTTAGAATCCTATCAACTATCCTAAATATATAGTTTTTGTTAGTGCATAAACAAACTAGAATAATCATTCCGGTTTGTTTATGCACCTTTTCGTAGTATTAATAAATACAAAACTACTTTGAGGTTAGCTTCGTTGTAAATATCGTCACAAGATCAGAAAGCTCATTAGCTCATGTTTTCAATTTTTCCGCGTGAAAAACGTGCATAGAGAATTGGTATTATGAACAATGTTAAGAATGTTGCCGTTATTAGGCCGCCGACTATGACCGTTGCCAAAGGCTTTTGGATTTCTGCTCCCACACCGTTAGATAACAGCATTGGTATTAAACCTAATGCAGAGGTGATTGCAGTCATAAGAACCGGTCGCAGCCTGGATATTGCTCCTTCATAAACGGCTTTTGCGACTTCTACGCCATCACTCACCCGTTGATTAATACTTTCCACCATTACTACGCCATTGAGTACGGCCACACCAAATAAAGTAATAAAACCAACCGAACTCGGTACAGAAAGGTATTGGTCACTAAGGTACAATGAAAATATACCACCAATTATTGCCAGTGGTACGTTAACCAAAATTAACATTGATTGACCAACTGAACCAAAAGCAAAATAAAGCAATAGCGCGATCAAAGCCAGAGACAAAGGTACAACGAGAGAGAGTCTTTTCTGTGCTCTTTGTTGATTCTCAAACTGACCTCCGATCTCTACAGAATAGCCTGGAGGTAGCTCAACACCGCTTTCAATGGCCACCCGTATGTCGGCTACAACACTCCCCATATCTCGACCTTGTACATTGGCCTGAATAACTACTCGTCGTTGCACATCATCGCGTCGCACTTGGGGAGGACCAGACTCAATTGAAATATCGGCGACATCACCTAACCTCAACCAAGCTCCAGCTGGCGATTGAATACGCAAATCTGATATCGTTTCTTTCTCACTTCTACTGCGAGATTCGAGCCTAACGTAAATGTCATAACGCTCATTGCCGTTAATAATTTGCCCAGCAGCACGTCCACCCAGTCCATCACGAACTAAGGCCATCACATCGCCGACTGCCAGCCCATAACGTGAAAGTTGTTGACGGTTAGGTTTAATCACGAGCTGCGCTTCCCCAGCAATTTGTTCCATCGCGACATCGCGTGCACCTTCAACCTGCTTTACAACGTTCTCAATGGCTTGTCCCTTTGACGCTAACATAGCAAGGTCCGGACCAAACAATTTGATTGCTAGCTGAGCTTTAACGCCCGATAACAGTTCGTCAACGCGAGTTGAAATTGGCTGAGAGAAATTAAGTAGTAATCCAGGGTGTTCTTCGAGTCTCTTTTCCATTAAACCCTGTAACTCAATACGATTATCAGCGCTAGTCCATTGCGCCACAGGCTTAAGCCCAATATAGATTTCAATGTTGTTTACTGGTTCTGGGTCGCCGCCTAACTCAGCCCGCCCAATACGACTAAGTGCATAGGTAACCTCAGGAAACTCTAGCAACATCGATTCCAATTTCGGTGCGACAGTTAATGCTGTTTCAAGACTCGATGACGGTGCTAAGGTGGCTCGCAAATTAATCGTGCCTTCTTCAAGTTCTGGCACAAATTCGGTTCCAAGTCTTGGTACTACAGATAAAGCGATGATTACCAAAACTACTGCTGATGAAAGTACAATTTTTGGTTTGTTTATCGCCCAACTGAGCCCTAACCGATACCATTTTTCTAGTGGTTTAAGCACGAAGCTTTCCCTTTCTTGAATGCCGCTTTTAAACAAGTAAGTTGCAAGTGCTGGTACAATAATCATCGCAACAAATACCGCCGCTACAATCGCTAGCATGATACTGATAGCCATCGGCTGAAATAGTTTTGCTTCAACTCCTTCAAAACTAAATAGAGGCATGAAGACCACTAATATTATCGCGGTAGCAAAAAAGATTGGTCTAGCGACTTCTTTGCCTGCCTCTTGTAAGCGTAGCGCTATCCCGTGCGAGTCTTTCGACACATTGTGGGGATCTGGGTCCTCATTCTTACCTTTACTTGGAGACACTTTGTTTTTGTCATGTCTGGCATCAGGATGTGACAAGTGACGAAACATATTTTCAACCATTACGACGGAACCATCAACTAGCATTCCAATAGCTACAGCAATGCCACCAAGCGACATTAAATTGGCTGAAAGACCAAACCAGGCCATAACCATCAATGCGATGCCAATTGATATCGGGATTGAAATAAGCACTAAAAAAGTTGCTCTTAAATTCATCAGAAACAGTGCTAGAACGATCACTATAAATACGAATGCCAACAATAGAGCGCTAACCACAGTATCTACTGCCGCAGTGATAAGCTCGGCTTGGTTATAGAAAGGTTCAAAACTCACTCCTTTAGGCAAAGCCTGACTGATCTGTTTAATACGACTTTCAATTCCGTCGATAGTGGCCTTAGTATTTGCGCCCATTCTTTTTAATACGACTCCAGCAACAACTTCGCCAAGCTTTTCAGTTTGCCCATTTTTGGTTTTGCGGGTCATTGTAACTGCACCTTGACGAATTTCACTGCCTAGCTCAACGGTCGCTACATCACCAACCGTAATAACGGTACCAGCCAAAGTCTTTAGGGGGATCTGACTAATCTGTTTCAAGCCCTTTTCGCCATGGTCTAATAAACCTGTACCGCGAATAACTAATTGTTCTTGTCCACGGTTCATGTACCAGCCACCAACATTAGAATTGTTATTCTCTAAAGCGTCAATTACCTCTTGTTGTGTCAACTTATAAGATAATAATCGTGAGGGATTAATATTGACTTGATATTGTTTGACATCACCCCCAAAAGATAAGACATCCGTTACGCCATCGACTGGCATTAGCAACAGCTTAACTACCCAATCATTCAGACTCCTAAGCTCCATTGCGTCGTAGTTCGAATCAGCATCGGCTACTAACAAATATTGATAAATTTGTCCAAGACCTGATGTGTTAGGTCCAATTTCGGGGGTTCCAACTCCTGGAGGAATGAGCTCTTTGGCCGCTTGTAATCGCTCAAACACTAATTGACGACTAAAGTAAATGTCCACGCCTTCCTTGAACACAACGGTAATACCAGATAAGCCAGTCTTTGATATTGACCGGACTTCTTCAACATCAGGCAGCGCATACATCACCGCCTCAATTGGGAATGTGATCAATTGTTCTACTTCTTCTGCCGCCAATCCAGGCGCTTCTGTATTGATTGCAACTTGAACATTTGTGACATCGGGAAAGGCGTCAAGATTAAGTTTGGGTATGATAAAAAACGCAGAAATACTCAGCGTTACTAGTGCAATAACAACCAATAATCGGTTGCTAACTGCGAAATCGATTATACGATTAAACATTATTAATTCTCCGAATTTTATTAGTGGTTATGCGGATCAAAGCCGCCTTTTGCTATCTCAGATACGACATAAAAAGCCCCCTGAAAAACTATTTTTGTGTTGCTTTTAATGCCCGTAATTTCGCGTAATGAGCCATAGCTACCTTTTATTTCAACTTCAACCTGCTTAAAGGTTTGCTTTTCAATCTCAACCAAAACAGTCCAATCACCATCACTACTGCGCATTAAAGCTGTTTCAGGTACAGCCAGTATTGGATGCGTGGATTTAAAGTCAAAATACACGTTGGTAAACATGCCCGGATGAAGTTGATGAGAAGAATTATCGACCTTAAGCCTAACCACTCTGGTGCGTGTTACGGGGTCAATAACATGTGCCTCCTGTGAGACAAACCCGTAAAATAATTTGTCAGCTACTTCGACTCTTGCCTTTGCTCCTTTAGCTAGGTTAAGTTGAAGATTTGCGGGTAACCGAGCTTCGATCCAGAGTTCCTGCTCGTCCGCTACTTCCATTAAAGTTTGACCCGATTCAATTCTTTGCCCTTGATGAAATTGATCGGTTAATATGGCACCGCTGGTTGCGGCGTTTAAGGTATATTGACCCAATTTACTGAGGCTAATTGAGTTTTCTTTTATGGCTTTTTCCGACAATCCAAATGCAATCAATTGACCATAAGCTGACTCATAATCCGCTTGAGCTGCAACATAGCGTTGACCACTTACGGTTTTTTTCCCCAGTTTTTTAACACGCTTCCACTCGGAACTCGATTTTCTAAATTCAGCTTGTGTTTGAGCGACCGTTTCGCTAAATAATGTTACCAGTGCTTGTCCCTTTTTAACTCGTTCCCCTAGCGCTACATGGCGTTTAACGACAACTGAATCAACTCTCGGTGATACAAAATAGCTGGTGTAACCGTTGGCCTGAACTTCACCTGGTGCGTAAATAGTGGAATCTAGTACTTTAGGCGTTAGGCGTTCGACTTTTATATTAGCCATATTCATTTGCTTAATTGACAGCTTGACTTGATTCGCTCCCGATTCATCATCATGCCCACCAGCATGTTTATCTCCATCTTCTTTATCATGGCCGTGTTCGTCCGCAGCTTCATCATCATGCTCACCAGCATGTTTACCTCCATCTTCTTTATCATGGCCGTGTTCGTCCGCAGCTTCATCATCATGCCCACCAGCATGTTTATCTCCATCTTCTTTATCATGGCCGTGTTCGTCCGCAGCTTCATCATCATGCTCACCAGCATGTTTACCTCCATCTTCTTTATCATGACCGTGTTCGTTCTCGGCGTGTTCGTGTTCTTCACTAGTTGTTACTTGAATCCGCTTGCTTTCTTGTGCAATTGAATACTCAGTACTTCCTAGATAAACTAAAGTAATTAAGGTGATTTTTGTTAAATAATTCATAATGCTTATCCCAAATTTTTCAGGTTAAAGTAATCTAACGGCGGCATTTATTTGCCCTATTTTTAACAGCCAATTGACGTGTGTTGTTTGATATTTTACCTGTAGCTCTATTCCGGCAGATATTCCATCAGCGCGCTGTCTTAAAGCCATCATATATTCGGTAGTACTCAAGTCACCACTCTCCCATTGTTTCACAAGTAAATCACCGCTTTTCTCGGCTCGTCCTTTCATTAGAATTTGCCATTGTTTGTATCTCGATTTGTATTCTTGCAATACTGACCGCGCGGATTTAATCTCAAAGATTTGCTTACGTAACGTTGCCAAATATTCAGATTCAATAGCATTCGTTTCTAAGTGAGCAGCAAGTACCTCAGCACTGAAATCATTGCGCACATTGAGCGGTATAGAAAAATTCAAACCAACTAGATTCTCATCGCCATTTTTACCGGCTTTAATTCCAAACGTTGGATCTGCTTTTGCTTCGAGTTGAACAAGTTGGCTATTTTTTTGACTGGCCAGCCATTTTGCCTTGGCAATAACAACGCTAGGATGGGTATTAGCACTTTGATTAATGCTAGATTCCGATTCAAATCGCCATAAGTAAGGTGGGATATCTTTCCATTGATTTGACCAATCAGGAAATATTTCCTTTAAACGAAACTCGGCCTGCTTAGAGAGAGCCTGTGCAGTCGCGGTATCATTTAACCTCTGTGACAGTCCCAATACTGCCAACTCCGCGTCGACAGAACCGATATCACCGGCTGTCTGACGCTCAGTAATGATTTCCAGCAATGTCTTCATTTGTTCTTCTTGCTGGGCCGCAAGTCCAGCCAGCAGAGTGGCTGAACGCCACTCCACAATTGCGATAATTGCATCAGCAGCTTTTTGTTGAACCGTGAGACTGTATTGATTACGCGCTAGCACGCGGATTGATGCGGCCTTGAGTTGACGAACCGATCTTTTATCCGACCAATCTATAGTTTGGCTGACTCCTAAACTATAATTGTTGACGTTTCCATCGCGTTCAAATTCAGAATCCAATTCCGGATTATAAACAGACCGTCCCTGTCCAATAGCCGTTGAAAATGTTGAATTCATGTATTCTTGGGCCGCTATGACTTCAGGGTGCGTTACTATTTGTTGACTAAACCAACGTTCCCAGCTTTTCTCACTTTCAGTAGCAACAGTCAATCCTGGCGCTAATAAAACGACACTCAAGCTGGCTAAGATAAATTTGGTTCGAATGAATTGAATCATCGAGTTGTCCTCAATATTATTTAGATTTAGTACCGAAATTCAATTTTTCGATAGCGCTAGTAAGATGTAAAAAGCTGCTAGGCAACTGGAGGACGCAGTTTTACTGCATAGTAAATTGAAAAAAGATTTGCTTGATGTTCAATTAGATCACTTTTATCAGAGTAGATATCGCGGACAATAGAATTATTCAAAATAAGCGTTATAACGAAATGGCATTGGCCACAATGTTCAAGATCAGTGTTCAAATCACCGCTATATTCAAGACTCTCCGTCTCATTCTGAATGACTCCAATATTGTTCGTTTGAGTGCCTTTTCCAATTGGATGATTATCCAACGCCACAGCAATCGACTGTAATGAAATTAGGATAACAAATACGTGAGAAAATATTTTCTTTATCATCAAACTAGAAACCAATCGCTATTCTGCGGCTTTGTCCTTCCGACTGCTTTACACTCTCGCGCTTAGGGAAATCGCAAGTTCATTGCCATGATTTAAAACAAACAAACTCAAGAAAACCTAATTTACACCTTCGGGTGTCTAAAATAAGTCTACAATAGCTTGAAGAGTTCCTAATCTATAGAATTAAGACGCTGATATAGATAAACTCAATTGATTATTAATAAATTATTACTGATGGATTACTTCCTGCAGGTAGCCCAACTCATATTTGACTATTTAAAGTGTCACCATAAACCTATTGTTTATGCAACGAACGGTCTATTCGGGTTTGAGACTAGTTAATAAACGTCGTTTTTATTGTATTGTTTTGCCCCGTTGTGATGGTTATAGCCTTTGCCAACAACTGAGAAAGGTCGGTAATGAGTCCCTTATAAATATGCTCATTGCTCGAGATAACAAGCAAGCCTTCAAAAATACACTCACCTATGGTTTCTTAGTTATTAACCCGGATACCCACTGAGTATGGCGCGAAAAATCGAAATCAAACTCAGCCCTAGCCGTTTCAAACGCATCGAATTATTACTCCTAAAGTACGCCAAAATAGCAAGTCGTGAAGAAATTGAGTATGAACTCTGCTTTGATCAATTAACTGATAAGGACGTTCCCAGAAAACACATCTACCAATTGCGAAACACAATCGACAAATCGTATGAATTTGAAATGATAAAAACCATCCCTAGACAAGATAACCTATTGATTGGATCAAAATGAAGAAGATTAAAACTATTAGCAAGCAGATAATAAGAGTTTCTACAATCGGCGCTACCGCTCTTATATATTTATACGGACTAACATTCCATACGAGAATAATTAACACAGAGTACGTCAATAGTTTCAAGAGAAATTCGCTCGTGGTTCCACTCTCCATTTCAAACAGTTTTATCCGTAAATATCACAAGAGTTCTAAATGGGTCCGTTGTTTACGATCTAGAATAATTACCATCATAAACCAAGAATATCCAGAATACATTATACTGGAATTGAGCCTGCGAGCGGAATTTGTTCTGTGGTAAGCGCCTATATTAAAAACCTGATACTTCAGGATTTGGTAATTAATCAATGAAGCGCTTCATAACCCGTGATGACAAATAGTCTATATCGATGAGTGACTTTAAGTTTTTGGCGAAAGTCTAAGTTCAAAATCTGAACTGCTGTTTATAAATATTTTGGGGTTGGATAACTATTGGCTAATAATGTTTGTGATAGGTATGATAAGAGACATCATATTATCAACACAAAATGGCTCTACGTCCTTTAAACAATCTAAGCAAAAATAGAATACGTAGAATTTTTTTTCATATAGTTTGATAATAGTTTCAAGTCTAGGATCGCTTTACTTGTCTGTAGTAGGAAATTCTTTTTCGATTAACCCTTTGATGAATGACCATACTAGTTTACTCATTTACTAATAACTGATTGCCCAGCGTTTTTATGTAAGTCTGTCGCTTTCCAATTTTGGTACTCAACGGAAAAACAGCCTGAAAACTAGCCTGTTCGTCACTTTCAATCATGGTATCTAGTTTAGGTTTAATATCAAGGTTCAATAAAGCCACCACGTGTTCGTTCGTGCACATAATTTGACCTTACGTACAGTTGTTTATTCGTTCACTGCTAATTGCTTATTAGCTCAATGGATATTCGCCATAAATCGCTCAAAATTAGGTATCACTGCAAAAATTTGTGACAACACCTTCCGGGGACTTTTGTAAGTCTTCTTTGTCTATTTTCGACATCGCAATGGCTCATTATATTTTAAACCGTTAAGACAGTACTAGACCATAGCGCTTCAACTTGATCTGCATTTGCTGGAATCGCCAAATGATAGCCTTGCGACCCATCACACCCCATTTGCTCTAATCGTTGCTGCTGCCCCGCAGTTTCTACTCCTTCTGCAACAATGGTAAGACCCAAACTATGCCCAAGAGCAATAATACTTTTGGCGATAGCGTTATCCTTGTTTATGTATATCATATTAGCGACAAAAGATTTATCTATCTTAAGTCGTGTTACTGGGCAACATTGTAGTCGCACCGATGATGCGCTGCCTGTACCAAAGTCGTCAATTGACAACCGTATACCTAGCGCCCGGCATCGCAGCATGTTCTGGATCAACATTGGACTACATTGGTGCACCAACGTTTCGGTCAGCTCTAGTTCCAATGCTGATGGAGGCAACTTCGTTTCGCATAAGATTTGCTCTAACTGTGCAACAAAATTGCTTTGTTCGAATTGTAAAGCTGATACGTTGACTGCTACAATGCCATGAGGCAAACAGTGGTCACGCCAATGTTGCATTTGTTGGCAAGCTGCCCTCAACAAATTATTGCCCAGTTCTAAAATTAAACCACTTCGTTCGGTCACAGGAATAAAGGCATCCGGACCAATAAGTCCAATCAAAGGATGTTGCCAGCGTAACAGTGTCTCCACTCCTTCCCGCTGATTGAGGTTCACATCCCACAAGGGCTGGTAAAATGGTACTAGTTCACCAGCTTGCATAGCAACGGCAATGTCCTCCGCTTTGATTAAAACAGTGGCTGATGTGGTCATCATTTGTTCACTCCTTACTGCACAGCAGGCAAGCTCTCTACCAGCGTTAAATAGGCAAAAAATAGAGGTAGTTGGTTCTTCTACAGTCATTTTATTAAGAATCGCGAGTGCCGGTTTTGAATTAATCCTCCACCATCATGCACAAGAATTTGTGCGTTAAGTACTTTTTCCGTTGACTTATCGACTACCATCTTGATGAAACCGTCGGTTTAGAAATTTGCTAACGGTTTTGGAACATTTTCCATGTTTAATCCTCGACTAAGTACATCAGCTCCAACCGCTTTAGTTGGTGATATAGTTAAAACACCTGTTGTGTCTTGTGGGTCAGACAATATAACGGTAAACATTGATGATAGATCAAGTCGAGCCTCTCCGCTTGTGATGTTTAGACATGCACTACTACAGGCTGCTGCATAAATTAAATGAGGAATGTTATAGATTTAACACTCACCGATTCAAACTGCATGATATCTACACTATCTGTTTGAACGTCTATTCCAATTGGATGCTTATCCAGAGCAACAGAAGTCGACTGCAATGAAACTAGGATAACAAATATATGTGAAAACTTTTTCATTGCCATTAAATTAACAACCAATTGCTACTGAGCGTTTTTTCTTTCGACTTTTTTACACTATCGCATTTAAGAAATGCACTAGCTTATTTGCCATGAATTAACACAAACAAGCCAAAATTACACCAAGGGATGTCTAAAAAACGTCTACGGTAGTTTGAAAAAGTTTCAAGCCGCTAGGTTTGAATTTAAGACGTTGATTTATTTGAAATAAGGGCATAGAGTTAATACTATGCCCAACGTCAGCGTTAATATATAAACGTTACTCATAGTAAGCTTAAAATTGACTAAACGTTGATATCGATAAACTCAATTGATTACCAATACATGAAAATATTACTAATAGAAGACTCCCTACAGGTAGCCGAAGTCATATTTGACTATTTTAAGTCAGAGCAATACCATATTGATTATGCAGCGAACGGATTGCTCGGGTTGAAACTAGCTAATGAACATCGTTTTGATTGTATTATTTTAGATATTATGTTGCCCGGTCTTGATGGTATCACCCTCTGCCAACAACTGAGAAAAGCCGGTAATGACTCCCCCATAATTATGCTCACGGCTCGAGATACCAATTCCGATATGTTGAATGGACTGCGGCACGGCGCCGATGATTATATCGTCAAACCCTTTGACCTTGAAGTACTTGAAGCTAGAATGATTGCTGTTATGCGTCGAAATAACAAACAAGCCTTCAAAAATATTCTTACCTGTGGGGAACTGGTGATTTGCTTGGATACTCATCAAGTATGGCGCGAAAAAATCAAAATTAAACTCAACCCAAGTTGCTTTAAAATCATTAAGTTATTGCTCCAAAAATACCCAAAAATAGCAAGTCGCGAAGAAATTGAGTATGAACTTTGGTCTGATCAACCACCTGATAAGGACGTTCTCAGAAAACACATCTACCAGCTGCGAAATAAAATCGACAAATCGTATGAATTTGAAATGATAAAAACTATCCCTAAACTGGGCTACCTATTGATCGGATCAAAATGAAGAAGACTCAAACTATTAGCCAACAGATAACGCGAGTTTACATGATCGGTGCAGCTGCACTTTTATTTTTTTATGGATTAGCATTCTATGCGGCAATAATAAATACCGAACATGTAAATAGTTTTAGAAGAATTTCGCTTGTAGCTCCTTTCCATTTCAAACAATTTGACCCGCAAAAATCACAAAAAATCCAAATTGATCCGCTGTTAACTATCTATAGTGAATACCAGTTATTACCTGAAAATATCAAGGTTAAGCTAGACAATAACTGGGTTGGAGAACAGAACTTTCACTTTGAAGACGACAGCGAATTTAGTGTATTAGCTCAATATGAAAACAACAACGAAAAAAAGATTGTTTATGCCATCGAAAATATTAGAGTTGTTGAATGGGGGGACCTCAGTTACGTGATCATGCAGTTTATATTATTCACCTTAGGATTATTTCTGTTTGTAATCGCAGCCGGATTTATTGTAAAAACGGCTTCTAGAATCGCGGCCCCTTTTACGAGTATTGTGGAACAGTTGGACGGCGAGTTAAGGTCTGAATTCAAACAACTTACCATATCGGGAGAACAGTCTTTGGAACTAGTGCAAACAATAACAGCTATTAACAATTACAGGCAAAAAATTGAGACATTAGTAAGCAGAGAAAAATCTTTTACCCGGTATATTAGCCATGAGTTAAGAACACCTATGACAGTGATCCGAGGAAGAATCAGTATTCTAAAAAAACATGGCGACCCATATGTCTGTCAACAACTGAGTAAAATGAAACATGCGCTTGACGAAACGGAACAACTAACGCAGACGTTCCTGCTACTTGCTCGAGATAAGACAAGCAAAACAACTACTACTTCAGTTGATATTTCTTTTATAGATAACGTTGCTGAAAGCCTTGAGCCAATCATCCAGGCAAACAATGTATCCTTTCACTATAGTCTACAACAAGAATTTGTTTTGCCATCAGAACCATTATTGATATCGGCGATACTACAGAATTTGCTAACCAATTCAATCAAATGCTCTATAAATGGTGATGTCACCCTATCAATATCGAAGAGGAAAATTGTAGTGTTAGACAATGGACTCGGACTCGAATCTAAGCCACGAGGTTATGAGGGTTTTGGAATTGGACTACAATTGGTAAGAGATATTTGTGATCGATACGACTGGAGTTTTCAGATTACCAATAACAGTGATATTGGCTGTACTGCGTCTATACTACTAGAATAGTGATGAGAACAACAATGGCTGTCTGATTCTCCGGCTTTAGGGCTAAAATGGACAAAGAGAAAGGTTTGTGGGAAATAGTTTCAAAAGAATTCCGAACGAAGCAGAGATAAAATTGGAACCCGGTTTGTTTACTTTACGCTGCCAAGGGTTAAGCGCCAAATTGCATTCACATAATTCAATTCAACTAACTTTACCAATTGGTCCAAGCGTCTCTCTCATTGAACAGCACGAGGTCTGTACCGGTCACTTAATCGCACCAGGCATAAAACATCAAATATCGATGCAGTCAGGTAGTATCGGTTTAATTGAGCCTCATACTAACCTTGGGAAACAATTATTATCGCAACTGAACGACAAACCCTTTATTGCTATTGAAAGTGAAAAATGTGGCAATAATATCAATGATTGGTTAACTTCCTTTAGACAACAGCAAAGAATACTTTCAGAATTAGCTGCGGCTGAAAAAGAAGTCTATTTTGAGAGCGACAGTAAGAGAGAACTGGATAGTCGCATACAGACCTTAATACGAAGTTTGGATGATTGTTTCTTGGGGGAGTGTTTAAAACCAGGAGCTTGGCGAGCCCAAACAGTTGCGAAAGGACTTAACCTTTCTGAAAGCCTGTTTTTACATTTGTTCAGTGAAAATATGGGGATCGCGTGGCGTCCATTCTTACTTTGGCGGCGGTTGATATGTGCCGTTCGGGTACTCTCAACTGGAAAAAGTGCTACTCAAGTGCCTATATCGCAGGATTTTCCGATAGTGCGCATTTAAGCCGCACTTTCAAAAACAAATTCGGTATTAATATCAGAAACGCTTCGGCTTTATTTCAACAACAATGAAGAAAAACTTCGTTTAGCAGGTTTATTCAATTAATCAATTCAGATTCGGATTACGCTTCTAGTCTACCAACATCCAAGAGAAATCTATGAATTTACGTGAAAGCCTACTAAAACCAACGCCTATGCTAAATTTCAATCATGAAAGCATTCAGACACTCATTAAAAAAAGAAAATGGAAAGCCTTAGAACCTTATGAAGCGATAGGTCAAATCTACTTGTTTGTTCGAGATGAAATTAAATCTCTGAGGGATTTATTCCCAGCCCCTCGGGGCGAAATAGGTAAATAAAAATTGAGCCTTTAAAATACCCCGCTTTCGAGTGAAACAAGAAAGTCGAGCGGTAGCGAGAGGGCTTGCCCCGGGGATGCTTTATTGTCAGTTGCTCCAAATTTTCATGATCATAGAGTCGATAATTGCCCTCACTACGTTGAGGAGCGCTCAATAAATTCTCCTTCTCATAGAAACGGATGGATGGCACTGAGCAGCCGGTTAATTTTGCTAATTCGCCTATTTTCAAATAAACACCTTTTTACAATTGACTCTATGGTAACTATAGAGTTTATACTCAGTTTCATTAGTAAATCAAGGTATTTTTAATATGGCAGAAACTTGAAGTGGACAATGTCAAAGCGCGATGGTGGAGTTAAAAACATCCACTGAAGAGGACAATGGTTCTTTTGATAAACAATTCACCAGTGAATTTATAGTGCCTAAAATGGATTGTCCTTCTGAAGAACGACTCATTCGATTATCGCTCGATAGCATCAAGCCATCTGTCGGTTTGCTGTTTGATATTCCGGCACGCAAAGTCAGGGTTTTTCATGATGATAATTTGAATGAGATCACTACAAGACTTGAGTCTTTGAAGTTTGGTGCCAAGTTAGAAAACACCCAAGAAACTTGTGGCAAAGAAGTTGCCAAAGCGACAGCGTCAGCGAAAGAAACAGAAGCTCAAGAAATGCAGATCCTTAAGTGGTTGCTTGCCATTAACGGATTCATGTTTGTTGTTGAAATAATCGTTGGTTGGATGGCCCAATCGGCCGGTTTAACCTAAAAACCGCAGTTAACCCTACCAAGTCAGCATAAAAAGTTTAAATGACAGTGTGTTCTCCCTATTCGCATTTTAAGACGGCGCAGGTAGTCCAATGGGATTTCCAGAAGTGACTTTTA